>Ga0222636_1000204_pt1 | contig 33034 bp, 27 predicted proteins | sample AntAcemetagen141_FD_179811 | JGI IMG/M metagenome (GOLD analysis project Ga0222636, IMG submission 179811) | Saline water microbial communities from Ace Lake, Antarctica - #141 | ecosystem: Environmental > Aquatic > Non-marine Saline and Alkaline > Saline | place: Antarctica: Ace Lake...
ATTTATCGTAGAGCCAAATTTCTTATTTCAGTATGATTTGGATTAACGATTTTGGATTTTTTTTTGCTCTTGACAAATCATTATTCATCATTCGTTAATCGATATTCGATATTAAATTTTTCAATATCGAACACCGAACACTGATTAACGATTTTTGATTTATTTGTGATTGAAAAAGTATTTCTGATTTTTGATTTTTTTTTAGTGCTCTTGACAAATCATTATTCATCATTCGTTAATCGATATTCGATATTCAATTTTCAATTTTTCAATACTTTTTTATTGATTATTGAATGTTGCTTATTGAGTGTTCATATTTTAGCATCCAATAATAAACACTAATCTATTTATCGTAGAGCCAAATTTCTTATTTCAGTATGATTTGGATTAACGATTTTTGTTTTTCTTTTAGTGCTCTTGACAAATCATTATTCGTTAATCGATATTCGATATTAAATTTTTCAATCGTTTTTTTCTTTTCTTCATTTTTTAAAGATTGTGCATAATAAATAACCCCGGGGCAGAGCCATCGAGGTATTAAAATGAATCCTAATGATTAAAATAAATGTTAGCTGTTAAGATCCGCTTAGCGCCTCCAAGGCGCTTAGCGGGTTTTTTGAAATCTGCAATTTCGATTCAAACCCTATAAGAGAATCAAAAGAAATGCAATATAAAACCAAAGGCATAATTTGCTAATTAAATGATAAATAATTATATATTCTCGGATATTCATAAAAGATAAGTCATTCTTTGGATTTTAAAAGCTTTCTGTGAATTTTTAACACCTGAGGAATTAGTAAATTTTTACAGTCATTATTAATAACGTAATTTGCCATTAAATTTTTTTCATTTTCATCCAGTTGCTTACTATCTCTTTTAAAAAAATCTTCATCATTCCAATTATCTCTTTCAAGTATTCTGGCTAATCGAAGTTCTATAGGTGCATTAACAGTAATTATTTCATTAAAATTATCTTCTAAATCTGCTTCAAAAATTATTGCAGATTCATGAATAACATATTTTTCGGACGCATGCAAAAGAGCCCAATTATTAAAATCATCCTCTACCAAAGGATGAATAATATTATTTAACTTATTTAAACTTTCATCATCATTAAAAACAATATTAGCTAAATCTCTATTGATAATTTTCCAGTTATTATCAAAAATTGAGCTACCGAAAATTGCTTCAATACTCTTTTTTACATTATTGTTTTCCAGAAATTTCTTTGCTTCATCATCAGCATAATAAACCTTTATGCCAAGTGATTCAAAAATATGCGCAACAGTAGTTTTTCCGCTTCCAATATTACCGGTAAGTCCAACTTTTAGCATTATTTAAGTATGATATATTCAACTTTTTCAGGAAACATTCCTGTAATTTTAACAAAATCAGCATGACGAAAAAGCTCAAGCTCAAGTGTCTGGTTATCCGCAGTAATCTTCGAACAATCAACACCAGCCATAAACATAATTTCATCAACCCTGTCAAAATCTCTTAAAGCAACCAAATAAGTTACTTTCACCTTTTCGGGAAAAGTTTTTACTTTATTTACTGAATCATTAATTTGCTGAATTGGCAAGAAAATACTTGATTCGGTATAATTTTCAACAGGTATTTTTATATTCACTTTATCTGTTGAATATTTAATATTTTTTGATTTCAGAGGTTTAATAATTTCAACATTAAAATCTTTATTATCTTTTACTTCAGAAAATTCTATTTTCTTTGTTTTAATAAAATTTATTGTATCAATCATCGAAAACAATCCGCTTAATACTATGCTATCAGGTGTAATAATAATGTCACCATACTGATAATATTGCTTTTTAAAATTAATTGACATTTCAGTCTCAACAGCTACTTTTTTCGTCACACAGCTTTCTAAAACAAAAAACAAAGAATCCGGAGAAATAAAATTAATATCTTCAGTAAATTTCAGCTGGTCACTAATTGATCTTTTTAATGAGGAGGTAATAATATATGAACCATATCGATAACGACACCTATGCATTTTCACACTGTTTAAATCGATATTTACGGTTGGGTGTTTTTTTAAATATTTTGCCGAAAATAATTGCAAACCATTTGCTTTCAGATTTAAATTTATAGTACTGTCAGCATTTTCGAACATTAACTTTTCTGTAGGAATATTAGTAAAACGAAATGGATAAGAAATATTTGTGTAATATTCACCAGACAGTTTTATCATAAGCCATATAAACACAGCAATACACAAACAAATCATAAATACATAAAGTTTATTTCGATTAACTTTATGTACTGATGAAATTATTTTTTCTACCAATTCTAAATATACTAAACGCATTATACTTTACAAATTTAGAAAAAGCAATATTATGGTTATCTACATTTATACTGATAATTCTTGATATTCTCAATATCTATCAGAAAAAAAAACTTCAAATTTCAAAGGAATAATTGGAATTAACCTACAAATATTACTTTGCGCCTTGCAATTGACCTTCTTTATTCATAGCAATTGCAGATTTCTCAATTTTTAATCTATTTTGCCCTTCGACTTCAATAATTAAGGTAGTTTCTCCCATTTCAACTACTTTACCATGGACACCGCCAATAGTAACAATTTTTTGTCCTTTTTTTAATTCTTCCCTAAATTTCTTTTGATCTTTACTTTTCTTCATTTGTGGTCGTATAAAGAAAAGATAAAAAACAAGAATTATCAGTATTAATGGTAAAAACGACATTAATCCACCACCTTCTCCTTCTGCTTGAGGTGTCATTAATAGAATATACAATAAATTTGTCATATTATTTGTTTATAATTAGTTAATATTCAGGTATTGTTATAATTGATTTAATTTTTATTTGTGTAACATTAGGCTCTGTATTTGCAACAACAGAAACTGTTTTTCTTTGAAATCCTTTTCTTCCTTTGCTGTCGAATGTAACATTAATGACTCCACCTTCGCCGGGACTTATCGGTGTTTTTGGATAGTCAGTAACAGTACATCCACAACTTGTTCTAACCTTAAATATTAATAATTCCTTAGTACCGGTATTTTCAAATTTAAACCCATAAGTTACAATTTCACCTTGAATAATAGTTCCAAAGTTATGTTCTTCTTTATCAAATTTAATAACAGGACAAAGCTTTTTATTATTATCAGCTGAGGCAGAATTTGAATTTCCTACAACATTTTCCGGAGACAATATTTTTTCATCAGAATTTTCCAAACTTCTGTCACACGACATCAAAGCAACAAAGAATAATCCTGATAATGTTAATAAAATAGTATTTCTTATTTTCATTTTTGCCAATATCAATAAACTGCAAAATTAATAAATCTTTTCTTTATTTTCCTATTATTGTCACTGAACCTTTATAAATATCGTCACTATACTGCCCGTGACATTCAAGCAGATAAAAATAAACCCCGTTTGAATTATTTCCACCATCCCAATCATTTTGATAATCACTTGACTCGAAAACTTTTTTACCCCATCTGTTAAGAATCACTAATTTATTACTGATATAATATGTATTCAACAACTCTGAAGGGTCGCTTCCTGTATCACCTTTATCTTCAGTAATGGCAAAAGTATCATTTTTCCCGTCACCATTTGGAGTAAATACATTTGGAATAATTAACTTAACAGGTTTTACTTCAACAAATTGAAGATAAGTAGTATCACAACCATTATCATCAGTAATATTTAGCATAACATAATACGAATCTATTCTGTCAAAAATATGAGTAGGTTCACTTTCTGTAGAAGTTGTACTATCACTAAAATCCCATTCGTAATTTGTAACTAATAATGTATCGATTGAAAAATTCTCGAAAGAAAAAGTTATCTGTGGTTTTTCAATATATACAACACTGTCTGGTTTAGTAGAAATATCAATTACAGGCGAAATAAAAGATTCCACCTTATATATTGTATCAAAATAACATCCATTAATATCCTCAACACGAATACTGTACGAGATATCACCACAAAGTCCAAGAGCCAAAGATGAATCTCCAGGGTCAACAAATTGTGTATTCCATAAATAAATATATTCTTCAGGTTCAAAAGCACCTGAAGCTATTGCTCTTACCTGTCCTTGACAATCGGCATCAATACCGGTACAGGTTTTTTGTATCTGATCAAAAAGAACATCAATATGTGGATATACTTCAACAATTACCGAATCAGTGCAAAAGTAATTTAAGTTATAAACTTCAACAAAGTATTCAAGAGTTTCATAAGGAGTAACAACAATTGCAGCAGTTGTATCACCTCCGGGAGTCCAAAGATATTTCAGTGTATCAGACTCTTCAACACTTAAAACAACAAACTCACCATTACAAATTGGCAATTCACCGGAAACCAATATTTCACAATTCTGAGCAGAAGCAAAATATGTTATTATTACAAATAGTATTATTAATATTTTCTTTACGTTCATATTCTAAATAAAAAATAAAATTTTTAATCAGGCAGCTAAAATACAAAAAAAGTATAACGCTTTCTTTTAAAAATAATTATTCATATAACAAAAATCTATGCTATTTTTATTGACTTATTATTTTCATTTCATTATTTTTGCATAAATACCAATTGAATTTTTAAATTGCTGATAAATATTTTGAAATATATATCGGTAATTTGGATGTTCAGTTGGTATAATATCCCAAACAAATAAATATTATGAAAAATGATTATGAATGTTGTCCGAAATTCGATCCTGAAAACTGGGATAATAAAGAAATAATATGGGATAACAAACTATTTGTGACTGATAAAATTAAAAGTATATTTTATGTACCATTAAATTTTTCAAAAGTGGTGAAAAAAAACATTGTATTAATTGAAAAAGTTGATGCTATGCAAAAAATTCCAATAGTTCTTTCTGATGAAGATTCTCTTTGGGGTTCTAATATTTTTATTGATGTTACAAAAAATATTCCAAATGCAAATATGACAAGCATTTCAGGAACTTTTTTATCAAAAGTTTTTGAAGGCTCGTATAGCAACACAAATAAATGGATTAATGAAATGAAGGATTATATTCATTCTAAAGAAAAAGAAATCCAAAAAATGTACTTTTATTACGCAACATGTCCAAAATGTGCTAAAAAATACGGAAAAAATTATGTTGTAATACTGGCAAAGATTTAGTTGGTTTATGAAATGACTAAAATATACAAAATATCACCATTAAAAATTAAAGGAAAGTTCTAAAAATAGTAAAGTTCGAGGCGCAAAAAAATTTTAAACCGGAGTCCGTACGGATGAGGATTTTAAAATTTTGAGGCAACGAAGAAATTTGCATTTTTAGAACCATCCTAAACATTAAACCTGATATGCATAATATCACCTTCTTCAACAATATAATTTTTACCTTCAACAAATAATTTACCTGCTTCTTTACAAGCTTGTTCAGAACCGAGCTCCATAAAATCTGAGTATTTCATTACTTCAGCTCTGATGAACCCTCTTTCAAGATCGGAATGAATAACTCCTGCAGCCTTAGGTGCTTTCATACCATTTTTTATTGTCCAAGCACGTACTTCCATTGGTCCGGCTGTAAAAAACGATTGTAAATTTAAAATCTTGTACGCTGATTGAATTAATCTATTAACACCGGGTTCATTTAATCCGGCATCTGTAAGAAATTCCTTTCTATCCTCTGCATTTTCAAGTTCAGCAATTTCCGACTCAAGTTTTCCTGCAATAACTAATACTTCAGTATTTTCTCCTTTAACAATCTCTTTAAGCTCATCAACATAATGATTTCCCGTTACTGCTGAAGCATCATCGACATTGCAAACATACAAAACAGGTTTTTCAGTAAGTAAAAACAAATCGGAAAGAAGTTTTCGATCTTCTTCGCTAACATTTGCAGTCCTTGCCGGTTGAAAATTCTCGAAATGCTCTCTATAAACATTACAAATTTCAAGTTCTTTTTTTGCTTGCTTATCACCGCTTCTAACAACTTTCTCCAATCTTTGAATTTTTCTTTCAAGCATCTCCATATCCTTAATTTGCAATTCAAGATCAACAATTTCCTTATCTCTAACCGGATTTACTGAACCTTCTATATGTGATAGATTTTCATCATCAAAACATCTTAATACATGTATCAAAGCATCTGTTTGCTGAATATCAGAAAGAAACTTATTTCCAACACCCTCACCTTTACTCGAACCTTTTGCTAAACCCGGAATATCAACAATTTCTACTATTGCCGGTACAATTCTTTTTGATTTAACTAATGAATCCAGTTTATGCAACCTTTCATCAGGAACATCAATCATTCCAATATTCGACTTTGAAGCACTAAAAGCATAGCTGGATGACTGAGCTTTACTACTTGATATACAATTAAATATTGTTGTTTTACCAATATTTGTAATTCCTATAATTCCACAATTTAATGCCATAGTTAATTATTTATTTTAAGCTGCAAAATTAAAATAATTGCTTACAATAAATATCGTTGAATAATATTTTTTATTTCAGGAAAGATTTACTAATTTTGCACGCCAAAATACAATTGGATGTTAAATGATTAAAACAAAGGCTGTTTGACATCTTTTTATGCTAATTCTTAACAATTTTGCAAAGTAAAAAGCTGTTTAGAAATAGTAAGGCGGTACAAAACAAAATTTAAATTTTGTATTTCTGTTCCGTGCTAATATATAAATTAATATAAACCCGTTCTGAAAGATAGCTGCCTTTGCTTTCGAAAGAACACAATTAATTTTTCATGACTGAAAAAGAAACAAACATCAACAAAGATTCGGAAATCAAAAAAGAAGAAGTAAAAACCGTTGAAAATGTTGAAACAAAAGAAACTACTAAAGAGACTTCTCCCAAAAAAGAATCTGTAAAAGAAGTTACAAAGAAAAAACCTAAAGCTGAAGCGAAAAAAGAAAAAGTAGCTGAAGTAAAAGAAGCTGAAGTAAAAGAAGAAGTAGCTGAAACAAAAGAAGAAGTAACTGAAATAAAAGAAAAAGTAGTTGAAATAGAAGAAGAAGTAGCTGAAATAAAAGAAAAAGTAACTGAAGTAAAAGAAAAAGTAACTGAAGTAAAAGAAAAAGTCGCTGAAGTAAAAGAAAAAGTAGCTGAAGTAAAAGAAGCTGAAGTAAAAGAAGAAGTAGCTGAAACAAAAGAAGAAGTAACTGAAGTAAAAGAAGAAGAACCAGAAGATATAAAAACTTCTGAAGCTGAAGAAAAACAAGATACTATTGCTGAAGTAAAAAAAGAGTTTAAAAAAGAAAAACGACCAAAAGAACCTACTGAAGAATTTGACTGGGATGCAGCCGACACCAAACATGACATTTATTCTGCTGATGAGAAAAAGAAATTAGAAGACGCATATGACAAAACTTTAAGTTCAATTGTAGAGCACGAAGTTATTGATGGAATTGTTGTTGGGAAAAATAATCGTGAGGTTGTTGTAAACATTGGATTCAAATCTGATGGTGTAATTTCTTTATCTGAAACAAGATACAATGTTGATTTAAAAATTGGCGATCCTATTGAAGTTTATGTTGAAAGTCAGGAAGATCCTAACGGTCAACTTATCCTTTCTCATAAAAAAGCCAGAATCCTTAGATCATGGGAAAGAATAAATACTGCCCATGATAATGATGAAATAATTAACGGACATGTTAAATCCAGAACAAAAGGTGGACTTATCGTTGATGTATTTGGAATTGAAGCATTCTTACCGGGATCACAAATTGATGTTAAACCAATCCGTGATTATGACATTTATGTTGACAAAGTTATGGAATTCAAGGTTGTAAAAATCAATCATGAATACAAAAACGTAGTTGTTTCTCATAAAGCTCTTATCGAAGACGAACTAGAACTACAACGTGCAGAAATTATTTCTAAACTAGAAAAAGGACAGGTTCTTGAAGGAACTGTTAAAAATATTACTTCTTACGGTGTATTTATTGACCTTGGTGGAGTTGACGGTCTTATTCACATTACTGACCTTTCGTGGGGAAGAATTAATCATCCTGAAGAAATCGTTGAGCTTGATCAAAAAATTAAAGTTGTTATTCTCGACTTTGATGATAACAAAAAACGTATTGCACTTGGACTTAAACAATTAACTCCTCATCCATGGGATGCTCTTGATCCTAATCTTAAAGTTGGTGATAAAGTAGATGGAAAAGTTGTTGTTATTGCTGATTACGGTGCATTTATTGAAATTGCTGCTGGTGTTGAAGGTCTTATCCATGTTTCAGAAATGTCATGGTCACAACATTTAAGAACAGCTCAGGATTTCCTTAAAGTTAGCGACAAAATTAGTGCTCAGATTCTTACTCTCGACAGAGAAGAAAGAAAAATGTCACTCGGAATCAAACAGCTTAATCCTGATCCTTGGTCTAATATCCAGGAAAAATATCCAAAAGATTCAAAACACAAAGCTACTGTACGTAACTTCACAAACTTTGGAATTTTTGTAGAACTTGAAGAAGGTGTTGATGGTTTAATCCATATTTCTGACCTTTCATGGTCGAAAAAAATCAAACATCCTGCAGAATTTACCAAAATTGGTGAAATTATAGAAGTTCTTGTTCTTGAAGTAGATGAAGAAAACAGACGTTTAAGTCTTGGTCATAAACAATTAGAAGAAAATCCATGGGATGTATTCGAAAGTGTATTCGCTGAAAACTCTACACATAAAGGAACTGTTGTAAGCACTAATGAAAAGGGTGCTATTGTATCTCTTCCATACGGTGTTGAAGGATTTGTTCCTTTACGTCATTGTAAAAAAGAAGATGAACAAAACATTAAAGTTGATGAAACTTTAGAGTTTAAAATTCTTGAATTTTCTAAAAACAATAAAAAGATTATTCTTTCACATTCAAGAATTTTCCAGGATAAACAAAAAGCTGAAAAGACTAAAGAACGTAACGCACATTTAGCTGAAGAAAAATCTACTAAAAAAGCTATTAAAAACATCAAAGATAAAAGCGAAAAATCAATTTTTGGTGATATTGAAGCTTTAGCATCGCTTAAATCCGATTTGGAAAAATCAGAAAAGAAAGCTATGGACAAAAAGGTGAAAAAATTAGCTGAACAAGAAGAAGATAAAGCTGAAAAGAAAGCTAAAGTAGAAGCTAAAGTAGAAGCTAAAGAAAAAGAGAAAAAAACTGTAAAAAAGGCTGCGAAAGCTAAAACAGATAAAGAAGATAAAAAAGAAGAAGAATAGTATTTCTCTTAAAAAGCATAAAACCTTCACTTGAAATTCAGGTGAAGGTTTTTTTATGGAAGATTCTATAAGTCCAAATTTCTTTATTACTTCACTATTTTTATAACCTACCTTATGCTAAATGTGGTATTACTGCGAAATTAATGGAACATTGATTAATGTGAAAAATTCATAAACTTTTGATTAATACCAACTGAACATCCAAATTACCAATATATTTCGTTTCTTTTTTCCTTTCTCTGCGTTAAATATTGTTTCCGTCCGTACGGATGCAAAGAATATTTGCCTTGACAAAGAAAAAAATATTTCAAAATATTTATCAGCAATTTAGAAATTCAATTGGTATAAGTGTAATTTTTCTTAAATTTGTGCTTATTACTTTTGCCACTTTAGTTATTTTAAAATATAAATATGACATCCTTTAATATCACAATATTAGGCAGTAATTCGGCAACACCAACTTTATTGAGAAATCCCAGTTCTCAGGTAGTAAATATCAATGAACAATTATACATGATTGACTGTGCCGATGGAACCCAGGTTCAATTAAGAAAATACAAGATAAAATTCAAACGCATTAATCATATTTTTATTAGTCATCTTCACGGGGATCATTATTTTGGTTTGATAGGATTAATATCATCTTTTCATTTACTTGGCAGGAAAAATGATTTACACATTTATGCTCCTCCACAATTAGAAAAAATCATTAACATTCAGTTTGAAGCATCAAAAACTGTACTTAATTATCCGCTTCATTTTCATTATCTTCATCAAAATATTACTGAAACAATTTTCGAGAATAATATTATCACCGTTAAAGCTTTTACACTAGAACACAGTATTCCAACATGGGGGTTTATATTTTCTGAAAAACAAGGTAAAAGAAATATTATTAAAAGTTTTGCTAATGAAATGAGCATTCCATATAATGAATATTTAAAAATTCAAAACGGTGCTAATTTTATTGATTCTGATGGTAAAATCTATAAAAATAAAAGCATAACTACTGATCCACCTAAAGTACGATCTTATGCCTACTGTTCGGATACAGGGTACTTCGAAAAAATTATTCCGGTGATTAAAGATGTTAATGTTTTATACCACGAATCAACTTTTGCAGAAGACAAAAAAGAATCTGCAAAAGAAAAATTTCATTCAACGGCAAAGGATGCCGCACGAATTGCACAAAAAGCAAATGTTAAAAAACTCTTGCTTGGTCATTATTCTTCAAGATATAAAGATACTTCTCCCCTGCTTGAAGAAGCAAAATCGATTTTTCCAAATACTGCATTAAGTTATGATGGTTTGGTATTTGAGATTAAACAATAATTAAACTATTTATCTCGCGTGATTAAAATTGTAATTGCCTTTAATTTGGCACTTGACATTTATGGTTTTTTTAATGAAGCTCTTGAAAATCATAGACATGTTTTAAATTTTGTACAATATTACCTGCTCTGTACAACCTAATTTTCACATCTTTATCTTTTCATCAACCCTACTATTCGTCCATTTGTTTTCTAAGTCTTTCTTGATCCATAATTCTTCTATTCAAAATATTAACATACGAAACAGCACGTTTTAATCCGTATTTTTTCATTGCTTTATCAGCCCAATTAAGAGCAATTTCCAGTTCACCTTGCATCTCATTAGCAAGAGCCATATTATAGCATGCAAAGCCTGCAACTTTCGGATCAGGATTGTTTGTATATTTTTCCCAAACTTTTGCTGCTGCTTCCCAGTTTTGGGACTTAACCATACGTTTTGCTAATTTAAAATCATCATTTTCTCTAGCATAATAAGCTCTAGAAACGTGCATCCAACTTGGCGAAATTCGGATTCCATATTGTTTCCCTGCATGATATCCAGATTTGTTAATTGCATTTCTTTTCTGAGGTAAACCATGCCTGGCTTCTTCAGGAGTATCACCACTCATGTGCCATTCCATATCATCCATATAAGAATCTTCATCAACAATTTTCCTGTTTTTTATATCATAGATTCTCCATCCTGCATTTACATTCATCAACAGATTAGCAATATATTCTGTATATTCAACTTTTTTATCATCAACTTTTTTATTTCTTTTTCTTGAATGTTCGCGATACGAAATATCTGAATCAAATGTTTCAAGAACTACCAGAGCATCCAGATCATAAAGCTCGCAATAATTAGCAACAACATTCCAATGTAATGGCGTAGCAAATCTTTTTGTTCCGGTTCCTCTAAGATCAAGAGACTCTAGCAAAATAGCTTCAAATCTGGGGGATTCATTAAGTTGATTTGACAAGCCATGAACACAGTTTTTTGATCCTTCGCGATCGGCCATTATTGATTCTCCTGAAAATATTCCTTCAAGGATATTCTGAACATTTGAACCCTTTGCAGGTAGCGAACGATTAATTATCCCAACTTTTTTAATATCCTGAGGAACGTTAATAATTCCAGGAACTAAAACCTGCATAGAAACAGAAGATGTTTTGCAAGAAGTGCTGAATAAAATAACAGCTGTAAAAGCAAGCATAAGTAATAAATTTATTTTCTTTTTCATTGTTATCGTTTTTAATTTTTATAAAATAATGCCACAGATTCCCAGATTATTTTTTTATACTTTTTTAAATCCTGAATAATTTGCAATGCATCCTAATTTTAAATTTTGATTTTTAAATTTTCTTTTCGCAACGCATCATAAAACACCTCAATCGGGTGAAGAGCTTTACGACCTGTACCATCCAAAATTTGTTCGCGACACGATGTACCCGGAGCAGCAATTATTGTGCCGACTTCCGATTTTCTTACTTCCGGGAATAAAACCAATTCCCCAATTTTCATTGAAATATCATAGTGTTCTTTTTCATATCCAAAGGCCCCGGCCATTCCGCAGCAACCTGATTTTATTTCCTCAACTTTATAGTTTTCAGGCAACGAAAGCATTTCTTTCGTCGGAGCTGTTGATGCTAAAGATTTCTGATGACAATGACCATGGAGTTTTATAAATTGTTTTTTATCAGTAAATTGTTCTTTTGTAATGTTTCCTTTTTTTATCTCAGCAACAATAAATTCATCAATCATTAAACAAGACTTAGCAAGAGTTACAGCATCATTTCTCAACTCTTTATCCGCAAGTTCGGTGTATTCATCTCTAAAAGCAAGTATTCCTGAAGGTTCAATTCCGACAAGTGGAGTTTCCTCAGATATAATATCTTTCAGCAAAGCAACATTTTTGTTAGCAATTTTTTTCGCACTTCGAATTAATCCTTTTGATAAAAATGTTCTTCCGCTTAAAGTGTGCTTTGGTATTACTACATTATACTTAAGACTTCGTAATAATTTCACAGCAGTAATTCCAATCTTCACATCATTATAATTAGTAAATTCATCAGCAAAAAGATACACCTTTGATTTAGGATTTTTTACTTCACCGTTTTTCCTGAGATTTTTCTTCGACCATTTACGCAAAGTTGTTTTATACAAAAGCGGCATACTTCTCTCTGGAGCAAATCCAAGAATCCACTTAAGCATCCCTGAGAAAATTTTATTCTTCATGAAAAAGTTATAAAACCATGGAAGCAAGGAGCCCAACTTATTAAATACTGTAATGTAAGCAATTGCCCGAGTCCTTAGCGGGATGGTGTTTGCATCGTAATAATGCTGCATAAACTCAGCTTTATACTTTGTAATATCAACGCTTGATGGGCATTCGGATTTACAGCCTTTGCACGAAAGACACAGATCAAGAATATCATAAACTTCTTTTTGATTAAATGTATCCACTTTCTCCGGATTAGTATAAAATTCACGAAGAATGTTTGCCCGTGCACGTGTCGAATTTTTCTCATCTTTGGTAGCCATATAGCTAGGACACATTGTCCCACCAATTATTTCCGATTTACGACAATCACCTGAGCCAGTACATTTTTCGATAGCACGCAAATAACCACCATCCTTCGAAAAATCAAAAATCGTTTCAAATTCTCTAGTCTGCTGCCCGGGTTTATATCGCAAAAAAGTATTCATTTGTGGAGTATCAATAATTTTGCCCGGATTAAAAATGTTTTCATTATCCCATGTATATTTAATTTCTTTAATGAGATTGTAATTTCCCTCACCAATCATTAAAGGAATAAATTCACCACGCAATCTACCATCACCATGCTCACCACTTAACGAACCTTTATATTTTTTAACAAGATGAGCTGTTTCAAGAGCAATTGTATGAAAAAGCTCAACATCTTTTTCTTTCTTAAGATTAAGCACAGGTCGCAAATGAAGCTCACCCGTGGCAATATGTGCATAATAAACACAATTTAATTTATATTTATCCAGAATTTTTTGAAATTCTTCAATATATTCCGGAAGAACTTTTGGATCAACTGCTGTATCCTCAACCACGGGAACAGGCTTGGCGTCTCCGGGAATAATCGAAAGCAAACCCAATCCGGCTTTTCGCAAATCCCACACTTTCGTAATATCCTCACCAACAATAAGCGGGAAATGATAGGCAAGTTTTTGATCTGTCATTTCTGCAATCATTTCCTTGACACGCTCCTTAATTACTTCAATATTATCGTCAAGAAATTCCACAATTAAAATAGCAGCCGGATCACCTTCAATAAAAAATCTATGGTTTTTATATCCCAAATGTTCTTTGGTACAATCCAAAATTGCTTTATCCATCAATTCGACAGAAGACGGGCTATATTTAAGTGCAATCAAATTCCCTTTTAGGGCATCTTTTAGTGTTTTTGTATGAACACAAACAAGCACTTTTTCTTTGGGAGGTAAAGGAATTAAATTTAATTTTATTTCAGTAATAAAAGCCAGAGTTCCTTCTGATCCGGCAATTAATTTACTGAAATTAAATTTTTCATTAGTTTTAGAAAACATCTCGCTTTCAAGCAATAAATCAATCGCATACCCTGTATTTCGTCTTTTTATCGATTTATCTGGGAATTCTCTTCTAATATTTTTTTGATTTTCCTTGTCGGAAAGAATTTCAAAAATATTTCTGTAAATATCTCCCTCAAGGTTTTTGAGTTTGCATTTTTCAATAAACTCCTCTTTTGATAATTCACAAAATTCCACTTCTGAGTTATCACTTAAAATTGCTTTCACCGAAAGAGTGTGATCACGTGTGCTACCATAAATAATTGAATGAGCACCACAGGAATTATTCCCCACCATCCCTCCTATCATACATCTGTTTGATGTGGAAGTTTCCGGACCAAAAAACAAATTTTTTGGAGCAAGCATTTTATTTAGCTCATCGAGAATAACCCCGGGTTGCACTCTCACCCAATTTTCATCTTCGTTAATCTCAATAACACGAGTCAGGTATTTCGAAATATCAACAATTATTCCTCCTCCTACAACTTGTCCTGCAAGAGAAGTTCCTGCAGCACGCGGAATAAGTGAAACATTATTTTTTCGTGAAAAAGAAATTATTTTTTTAATATCAAGTTTGTCCTTCGGACGGATAATAGCAAGAGGTTTTTCCCTATAAGCAGATGCATCGGTAGAATATATTAAACGAGAAGTTTCATCTGTAAAAATATCTCCATTTATCTCGCTTTCAAAATCCTGTATCTTTTCAATTGTTTCTTGAATTGGCAATTTCATTAAATATATTTTTTTGATTTTTTAAAGAATTACAAAGTTATTATTATTTTGGATTTTATAATACTATAAGTTTTCAATATTCATGTTTTAAATGCACCATTTAGCTTCTATTATTAATTCTACCACTATTTTAATGGAAATGCGTAAATGATAGTTTTAAATTTCAAATACGCTTATTTCACCAATATTTTAAAATATAGTTACCTTAGCATGCGGATTATGAAAAAATATATGGGAATGAATAACTAAACTTGAATGTTGGTTGCAATCCCCCTACTGAAAAATTCCGTTGAATATTTTAAATATCGTCGGGAAGAAAAAGTAAAAGAATGGGAAAATAATTTAAATTATAAACAACTGATAATCAACAACTAATTTTGACGTTATTTGGAATGCTAACAAACACTAAGCAATGAGCAAAAAGGATAAAAAGAAAAATGAGAATGGTTCGATTTTTAAATATCGAATTACACTGATAACAGTAATTGCTAGCTTATTGGCAGCAATTGGCACCTTACTCACATTAGTGTTTTTAATAAATCAACATAAAACATCAATTAAACCAGAAATTGTGATTAATGATTCTAAGTTTCTATTCTTTTGTGAGAACTACCATTTAACTCATTATGTGAATTTCTATATCACAAATAGCAAATTTGATACTTCAGTCTTTTTTAACTATACCAGTTCAAATAATTTTGTGATAAAACCCATCAAACAAAGAAATTCATTCTATTTCTCACCTAAAAATATAGGTAGAGGCGTTGCAAAAGATATTGAACTAACATGGAGATTTGATACGACTTCGTTGATTTCTGTTTTGTTATCAAATAAGAGAGAGGTATTATTTGACACTGCTTTTTTAAGCAAGAATTCAATGCTCTTTATTACAGGTTCTGATACGAGCCTCTATCTAAAAAGAGATATGAATAATACAGACAGAATCAATTATATACTACCTGTAAATACTGAAAACGAGAGGAATGAAATAAATATTCAAATTCCAGACTTCTATTTAAATATGTTTGCAAAATATGTCGTATTAAAACAATATATATCTATGAAATCTCACCTTAAAGATGAGCTAAAGGGAAGCTTTCCAGATTTATTCTTAAAAATTAAATATAAAGATATTAGCAACAATAAAGATGATGTTACCTATCGTATTCATTTCAAAAATTTAGGAGGAAGTGGAGGTACAAATAAGAATTCTGTTGAAATTAATTATAAATATATTGGGAATGCAAAATTTACTAAAGTTGAATAGCTCAGCAACCAATTGAGATACTGTATTAAAATTCAAATTTAAACTACATTAATTTTCAACATAAACTGTTTCATTTTTCCATAAGGTAAAAATTAATTTCAATAGTTTTTTTTGTATTGCAATTGCAGCAATAAGTAATTTTTGCTTTTTTGCAAATATTCAACATTTAAGCATTTTATCATTATAAGTGAGCTGGTTGATATAATCACTTAATAATTAATTACCACTAAAATATCAGCAGAACCGAAAAATAAAAAGACAACAACAATAATAAAATATTTGTACCTTTGACTAAATATTAAATTTAATACAATGTTGACAAAAACAAGACTTAAAGAACAGATTGAAAAATTTCCTGAAGAGTTTTCCCTTGATGATTTGATTGAAAATTTAATTTTAATGGAAAAGATTGAAACAGGGAACAAACAATCGGAAAACGGAGATGTAATCTCAGAAAATGAAATGGAAAATGAAATTAAAAAATGGTTCGAATAAATTGGACATTTCAAGCAAAAGATGACTTAAAAGGAATCGCTGAATATATCTCCAAGGATTCTAAGCGTTATGCAATGCTTCAAGTAGATAGACTTAAAAATAGAACCGAAATTTTAAAAACTCTGATTCGTTCAGGTAAAATTGTCCCGGAAATTAACAGAGAAAATATTAGAGAACTAAATGAAGGAAGTTACAGAATCGTTTATAAAATAGTTACAAATAATCAAATTGACATTTTAACAATTCATCATTCAGCAAGAGATTTTACAAGAAAAATAATAGAATAAATTCGTAAGTAGGTAGGTGGCTAACAATCGAATGACCGGCATTGCACCTTTTCTTTTCAATTTTCATGCTTTACTTTTTTCTTATTATTTGGTTTTGTCCCGCCTAAGACAGATAATCAACATTTTTAATAATTACTATAACCATTCCGACAACCAGCTAAAATTATTTAAATCATGATTAACAATAATTCTTTTAAACAATTGATGGAAAAGAAAAAATAAAAATGTGCCACAGTCAAGTAAGAAAAAGGAAATCTCTCCCCTACCCCGAAAGCTTTCTGGGCTCACAACTTGTTTAGCAACTTTGTTCGGGAGAACCGTATATGAACCTTCCTAAATTCATATAACCAATGGAAATCCGTTTTGACGGCTCTTACTTTTCAATAAACTATTAGATTAATTGGTAAACTAGTATCCAATGTTACCGAAAAAACATTACACATAAATCACTCAATCAAGCATATATACTCCTTACTTAAAAAATATTTCAAAATAAATAAAAAATTTCTTGAAAGTTAGTTATTATTAACTAACTTTGCATCGGAATAATTGTTCTATCATTTCGATAATCTATTATTCTCAACCTAAAACATTGAAAAAATGCAAACAAAAAGACAAAGTGAAATAATAGAGTCCGCATTAGAAATAATCTATACAAATGGAATCCAGGGTTTTACTATGAAAAACCTTGCAAAAAAAATTGGCATATCAGAACCTGCAATTTATAGGCATTTCGAAAGCAAAATAGAAATTTTAATAAGTATTCTTAATAACTTCAAAGAACTTGCAGAAATGATTTCCGGTTTAATGGAAACTTATGAGGACACAGCAATTGAAAAGATTAGATTTATTTTTACTAAAATGATTGAAATATTTACGGAAACGCCATCAATGCTTTCAGTCATTTTTTCAGAAGAAATATTCAAAAACGAAGAAATCCTAAAGGCCAAAATATTCGAAATCTTAAATATTCATACACAAACAATAGAAGATATTTTATTAAAAGGACAAGAAGAAAAAAATGTTCGAACAGACATTGACAAAGAAAGTCTTACCTTAATAGCAATGGGCTCATTTCGTCTTCTCGTAAAAAAATGGGATATAAAAAATAATAATTCGGATTTAAAAATTGAAGGTGAAAAACTTATCACAGTCATAAATAAAATTATTGAAATACAAACAAAATAATCACAAACAAACATTAAATAATAATAAAATGGAAAAAATATTTCAAAATATTTTAAAAGCACCCTGGATTATTATCGTTGTGACTTTAATAATAAGTATTCTGTTCTTTATGCAAATGAAGGAAAATTCGAGAATGGAAACTAACTTGGATAAATATATGCCAAAAGAGCATCCTGCATTTAAGTATAGCGATCAGGCTGAAGAGTGGTTTGGGATTAATGATGGAATAATCCTAGCTATTGAAAACCAGAATGGTGTTTTTAATTCAGCAACTTTAGATACTGTTAAACAGCTAACTAAAAGATTACAAAAGATGGACGAAATTGAAAAATCTGATGTAACCTCTTTGTATACTGCTGATAATATTATTGGAACCGAAGACGGTATGGATGTAAAGGCATTTTATAAACGTATTCCTAAATCTGAAGAAAAATTAAAGAAACTAAAACAAAATGTTAAGAACAACGAAATGATTTTTGGTCGTTTGGTTTCTTACGATGAAACTGTAACAGTGATAATTGCAAAAATCAAAGACAATGTTTTTACACAAGAATTTTATAAAGAGATTATTAGTTTGACAGATTCGTACGAAACTGATGATATTAAAATTCATGTTGCAGGCCGACCTATCGTTGAAGGAACAATGGCATTGCTCGGACCTGCCGATATGAAAAAAATGGTTCCTATTGTTTTGATAGTAATTTTAATTGTTTTATTTCTTATTCTAAGAAGCCTAAAAAGCACATTGCTTACATTGACGGTCGTCTTTATCAGCACTATCTGGACATTTGGTTTAATGGCTACAATGGGCATTCCAATTTATGCTGTTTCTACAATGATACCGGTTATGCTTATTGCAATTGGTGTTGCAGACGGAATACATCTATACAGTCATTTACAATTATTTTTGCAGAAAAATCCAACTTCGACAAAAAAAGAAGCTACTCTCGACATGTTAAAAAACATGTGGAAACCAGTAGTAATAACATCAATTACAACTGCTGTAGGTTTTGTTTCACTTCTTACCTCTGAAGTATATCCTGTAAAGTATTTTGGAATATTTACAGCTTTTGGTGTTTTAATGGCCATGTTATTATCCTTAATAATTATTCCGGCCGGTTTAATGATTTTTGGTTTACCGAAAGTTAAAAAACAGAAAATCAATAATAAAAACAAAAGCTCTGAATTTGCTTTTTCTTTTGCTGAAAAAGTTTTAAAACACAAAAGAATTTCAATAATTCTCACTTCACTTATTATTATATTTTCAATTGTTGGATTACAAAAGATATGGATTAATTCCAGTTTCTTGGAAAAATTTGAATCTGACAGCGATATTGTACTTACGGATAAATTTATTAATGAACATTTTGGTGGAACAACAACTCTAAATTTAGTTCTAGATTCAGAAGGGAAAAAAGGCGTTTTCAAAAATCCTGAAACTCTTATGTTAGTTGACAAAATGCAGTCACAAATAGAAAATGATCTTGTTATTGTTGGAAACTCATTCAGTCTTACAGATTATGTAAAACGAATGAATAAAGTTATGAATGCTGACAAAGACGAGTTTAACTCAATTCCGGATAGCAGAGAATTAGTTGCTCAATATTTACTACTTTATGAAATGTCTGGCGACCCTGAGAATTTGAACGCAGTTGTCGATTATGATTATTCTAAACTTAATGTTACTTTTCAATTGAAAAGCGATAATACAAAGGCTATTAATTCAACTATAGCAATAATTGACAGCTATAAAAATAACTTTAAAAATCAAGGCATCTCAATAAATTATGCCGGAAGCGGTTATACAGGATTAGTATTTACCGACCTGATATTACAAGGACAAATAAAAAGTTTGATTCTTACATTATTAATTGTTATTGTATTGTTATCCTTAATGTTTAAAAATTACAAATTAGGACTAATTGGAGCTATTCCAATAACTATTACGGCATTAATAAGTTTTGGTGCTATGGGATTCCTAAACATCCCTTTAAATAGTACAACTGCACTACTTTCGAGTATTGCAATTGGAATTGGAATTGATTATGCAGTCCATTTTATTGAGCAATACAGAATTAATGCACAAAATTCAGATAATATATTACTTATTGCACAAAAAACAATGGCACATTCCGGACGGGCAATCAGCTTTAATGCAATTGTTGTTATTGCAGGCTTTATGGTTTTAGTGTTTTCGGTATTCCCTCCAAACAGAGAATTAGGCGCTTTAGTGTCACTTAATATGTTTACAAGTTTTATCGGATCAGTTACTATTATGCTAGTCTTATTGAAAATGTCAAAAGTTTATATAAAGAAAAAAAAGTAATACTAGAAAATTTAAATTATAAATAATTAAAACAAATATTATGAGACACTTACATCTTAAATCATTTTTAATTGTAATGATTATTGCAATGGGACTCATTCAAAATGTGTCAAGTCAAAGTTTATCAGGTAAAGAAATTGTTGAAAAAGCTTATAATCGTGAAACAGGTGAAGATCAAACATCAAATCTTACAATGACACTAATTAATAAACATGGTGATCAGAGAGTTAGAAAAATTAAACAATTCAGAAAAGATTTTGGAGATATTGAAAAAAGTATAATGTTTTTTCAATCACCTGCCGATATTAAAAACACTTCTTTTATGAACTGGGCTTATGACTCTGAGAAAAACGATGATCAGTGGATTTATTTACCGGCATTAAAAAGAGTAAAAAGAATTTCAAGCGATAGTAAAAGTGACTACTTTATGGGTTCAGATTTTACATATGATGATCTTGGAGATCGTAAACTTGAGGCTGATAATCATAAACTATTAGATGAAGAAACAATAGATGGAAAAGTTTGTTATATTATTGAAAGTATTTCAAAAGATGAAGATTATATATATTCGAAAACAATTACCTGGATTATGAAAGATAGTTTTATCGGTTTCAAAAAAGAGTTTTACGATGAAGATGGTGACCTGCTTAAAATCCTTTTTATAAAAGAAATAAAAGAAGTTGCAGGATTTTTAATAATCACAAATTCAGAGATGAATAATGTACAAAAAGATCATAAAACAAGTATGATTTTAGAGGATGTAAAAATAAATACAAAAATTTCTTCCGGAAAATTTAGCGAAAGAATGATGATGAGAGGAATTTAGAGATTTATGATTTATGATTTTCGATTGATAAATAATATTCTTGAACATAACTTTGGAGTGATAATTCATCGTTAAAAACAAATATTATGAAAATTTTCATATCCATACTTATTTTAGTAATAATATTTTCTGTTTCATGTACCGGACAAGAAAATAAATATGCTTTACCGGAAATAGGACTAACCACAATAGCTCAGGTAAACCAAGGAAATAGTTATGTAACTTTTCCTGTTGATATTGGCAACATTGAACCACTTTGGTTTGAAGCAAATCTGATACCTAGTTTTTATATTCGAAAAAGTAAAAATTCTCGGTTGATGGGTGTTCTTACTCCTCAAATTATTATTAGAATGTATCAGGAAGAATCATTTCCGGTAAGAACTCCAAGTTATATGCCCCAAATTACGGTATATTATTTATTAAACTCAATAACTAAAATTAATAGTTTGAGTTTATTCGGAAAATTTGCACATCATTCAAATGGACAGCAAAACAGTTTTTATCATGAAAATGGAGACATTAATTATAAAGCAGGTAATTTTTCAACAAATTATTATGAACTTGGGTTTATCAAAACAAATTACAATACAAAATTTAATGCAGTACAGTTTTTTGGTACTTCAATAGAAATTCATCCCATAAATTTAACTATTGAAGAACTATATGATATATACAGTTTGTACAGATGGAATACAACATTTTCGATTTTCAAAATACCAACAAATAGCAACCGGAATAAAAAGAAAAATGCAAGTATCTCATTAAAAGGACAAACGATATGGATGTTTGGAAATTTGAATAATTGGGATACATTTTCATTAAACAGGCTTAACCTTAACTTTACTTTTTATTATCATCCGAAGTTTTTAGAAGATATCGGATTGTTTGTGCAAATATATCACGGTTTGGATTATTATAATATATATTTTAACCATCAAATAAATATTATTCGTTTTGGATTAATGACGGAAAAATTAAGATTTTAACTATTTAAATAATAACACACATGAAAATAAAAGGATTAATTCTGATAATATTTTTATTGGTAAATCAATTTGCAATTTCACAAAATATTGACATTAATGGTTATGTAAGAAACTATACCGGAATTCTATATGATAAGGGAGATTTTTCAATTCTTCAAAATACACTCAATCTTGACTTCACTAAATCAGGAAATAAAGTTGCTTTTAAAGCAAATCCAATCTTGTATAGTTATAATACCGACAGTTTAGATTTTCGATTAAGAGAAATTTACGTTGATTTATATTTTAAAAATTTTGACTTAAGAATTGGAAAACAACAAATTGTATGGGGAAAAGCTGATGGTGCATTTATAACCGATATAGTTTCTCCATTAAATCTCACAGAATTTCTTTTACCTGATTTTGATGAAATAAGAAGAGGAGTAAATGCCGTAAAATTCGACTATTATCTTGGCAACAATACATTTGAAATAATTTGGATACCAAATTTTACCCCTACAAAAATACCTGCAGTTGGTTCTATTTGGTATATTCAACCTGAATTTCTGATTACACCAACTTTCGACTGGTCAAAATCTGAAATTATTCCCAGTCTTAAAAACAGTGAAATATTTTTAAAATATTCAGCTCTTACTTCAAAGGTTGATATTGAGATTATGGGTGGATATACTTTTGACGACAAGCCTTCAATGCACAAAAACTTACTGCTTGACACATTGGGTAATCCAAGTTTGTTAATCAAACCTGAATACCACAGATTGTTTGTAAGTGGAGGCTCATTTAGTTCAGAAATCAAAGGAATTGTTTTACGTGGAGAAGCTGCATTTTATAATGGCAAATATTTTCAAACAGAAGATCCTCTTGCCATCGATGCTTTAGTGCAAAAGGATTATTTACATTATTTAATAGGATTGGATTTTATTATTGGAAATGTTAATTTTAGCACTCAATTTATTCAGGAAACAATATTAAACTATGATAATAATATGTTTAAAGAGAAGACAGAAAATACAGCTACTTTTTTAGCTCGTTATAATATGTTTCGCGAAACTTTGCATTTTGAATTATTCACATACATTGGTTTAACTAATGAGGATGCCTTAATCAGACCAAAGATTACCTACGATTTTGATGATAGTTTTTCGATTCTATTTGGATCTAATATTTTTATTGGTGATAAAAAAGGAAGATTTGGGCAATATAAAGATAATTCGATGGCTTATATAAAATTAAAATATAGTTTTTAAGTTTAAAATGATTGTAACTAATTAGTGCCTAGAATTTGGAGTACTTAAAGTGCCTAAAGTTATCTATTAAGTTGCAATTAACACTAAATAAAATAATTAACCACTGTTTAAAAGTAAAAAAAATAAGGTTCTTTTAGGCATTTTTACTATTGAATTAAAGCATTAATGCACAAATATTAACATTTACTAAAAACTAATCCTAAGTGTCGAAGTTATAAAACTTTAAGTACTCTAGGCACTCTAAGTACTTTAGTCACTAATAAACAAGAAAATTAATACACTGATTAGTAACAAATAATTATTAATTTTATAAGATATTATTTTTTTAATACAAAAATAGCCAGAAATGAAACACATAAATAAATTCATTCCAATAATTATCCTCACAATGTTGTTTTCATCTTGTGATGTTTTACAACAAGTTGCTGAAATGAAAACTTTTGCCAAATGCGAATTTCAGATAAAAGATGCTTCAAATATACAATTAGCAGGAATAAGTGTTCAAAACAAAAACAAATTATCTGATTTTGGTTTTTTAGAAGTTGCAAAAATTACCACAGCTTTTAGTCAAGGTAAACTTCCATTAAATTTAAATTTGAATATTTCTGTAAAAAATCCAAATACAGCACCTGCTTCCATGAACAAAATGGATTGGATTTTATTTATTGATGATATTGAAATGACACGTGGCACCAGCAATCAGCGGATTCAAATACCTGCAAATAATGAAGTTACTAACCTCCCATTGCAAATGCAAACAGATCTCTTTCAAGTGCTTTCATCTGAATCAGCCGATGCAGTAATAAATTTTGGACTTAATCTGGGCGGCAGCGGAAACAGACCAACGAGGATGATGATTAAAATTAAACCAAGTATTTATATCGGAAAGAAAATGATCGCTTATCCTGGATATATTAAAGTTAGAAATACATTTACTTCTGAATAGTGGCTCGAAGAAAATGCCAGGAACTTTGTTAAGCTCAAATTCAAAACCAGTCATCCATACAGAATCCTGATTTCGAAATATAATGTTCCATATATTTTAATGCACAAAAAAGGTAGTCCAAAAAATATGCAAAACAAACCTGTTTATAATGACATTATTAAGGAGATAAAATTATTTTTTAAAACGCAGCTTTCACAGATAAAGAAAATAAAAGGCAATACAAATAATATAATTCTTGATCCAGGATTTGGTTTTGGAAAAACTCTTGAGCATAACTATCAAATACTTAATAATCTACAAGAGTTTAAAACATTAGGAAAATCTATTTTGGTAGGTATTTCACAAAAATCAATGATAAACAAACTTTTACATATCAGGCCTGAACAAGCTTTAAACGGGACTACCGTTTTGAATACAATTTCCTTAATAAACGGGGCAAATATTATTAGGGTTCATAATGTAAAAGAAGCAGTTGAAGCAGTAAAAATTGTTGGGATGCTTTAAATACTGATAAAACAATTTAAAAAGAAAACTTGTTAAAAATGAGTTTAACCACTTCAAATCAAAATTTGAAATTGTTATTTATTGTTCTACCACGAATCTAAAGGAACATTATAAAAAATGCGAAAATGATTAAATGCGAAAATTAAAAAATGACTAAAAATGCTTTAGAATCTATATTGCGTAAGTTTTATATTACTAAACAATTGTATTTTAGCATTAAACATTTTATCATTTAATCATTACAAATTAATTTTTAGAAGAAAGTTGAAATAATTATTTACCAAAAAAATAACATTAGAACCTTATTTATAATATATTATTTTTGCATTTATAGAATCATCATAACGAACTTAACAAATTTTTGGAAGAAATATTAACACATAATACTTTTAAAATTGAAACGAAAAAAGATTTCAATGAGCTGTTTAATAAACATTACAGCAATTTATGTGCATATGCTAATAATTTCATGAAAGATGTTGATGCTTCCGAAGAAATCGTTCAGGAAGTTTTATTTAAACTCTGGACTAACAAAGAAACAACAATATTTACATCATCAATTAAGAATTATTTATTCCGAGCCGTTAGAAATGCCAGCCTAAATTTTCTTAAACATATAAATATCCGCGAAGATTATAAAGTCCATCATGAAAATGAAAGACAAGATGAATTGTCTTCGGAAGATGTAATGATAGTTTCTGAGCTGGAAGAAAAAATCCGAAAAACAATAGACCAGCTTCCTGTTGAACGAAAGAAAGTTTTTTTATTGAGCCGCTATGAAGGACTTAAATATAAAGAAATAGCCGAAAAACTAGAAATTTCGGTAAGTACAGTAGAAAATCAAATGGTTAAAGCATTAAAATTTTTAAGAAAAGAATTAGCGGATTATTTGCCATTTCTTTTTCTTCTTTTTAATGATTTTTTTAAAAACTAATAATATAAATATAAAATTGAATAGAGGTAATCAGTATTAAGATTGTCATATTATTGAAAATTAATGAGAAATAAGTCAGAACATATTGACGAAAAAATACTTTTTCGATTTCTTTTAGGCGAAGCAAATCCGGAAGAAACGAAACATGTAGAGGATTGGCTGCAGTTATCTAAAGAAAACAAAAATGTTTTAAATGATTATGAAACTATTTGGTTGGAAACAGGAAAACTTACACCCAAGCCTGTTGCTGTTGATCCTTTTTCTGCATGGCAAAAAATGTCTGATCGTATTGATAAATTTGAAAAAGAAAAATCACTAAACAAAACAAAAGTAATTTCTTTAAGATCGAGACTTGTATGGATCACCGCAAGTGCTGCTGCTGTTTTGATAATATTTTTTGCCATTCAGCAACTATTTTTTAATCCTGAAACTATAAAAGACATTCAATTTGCAAGTGCAGAAAAGATTCTTTACGACACACTTCCTGATGGCTCACAAATTGCTCTTAATTTGAATTCAAAAATTACTTATCCTGAAAAATTTACAAATAACGAAAGAAGGGTTAAATTAGAAGGAGAAGCATTTTTTGATGTTAAACATAATAAAGAAAAACCTTTTGTAATTGAAGCGGGTAATGCTTTTGTCAAAGTTCTTGGAACTTCATTCGACATAAAATTAATAAACAATCAACCCGAAGTTATTGTAACCCAAGGCTTGGTCAAATTATTTACTGTAGATGCAAATACAAATGATACTTTATCATTATTATTAAAAGCAGGTGAGAAAGGAGTTATTTCAAAAAAAGATAATAAACCTGTTTTGGAGGAACAGAAAATACCGGATGCTATTTTCTGGATGAAAAAAACTTTAATTTTTCATGATACAGATTTGAAAAAAGTATTCACTCTTCTTGAAAACTTTTACAATATTGAAATTAAAGTAAGTGATAAAGAAATCTACAACTTAAGATTATCAACAACTTTTTCTAATAATTCTATTGAGGAAGTTTTAAAGATAATTGCAATAACTTTTGAACTTAAATATACAAAAGAGAAAAATACATTTACAATAAAAAAAGATGACAGCAATAAAAATAACAAGTAGACTACTGGCTTTTATCGTTTTAGTTTTTTTTCTTTTTACGGGAAAAGCTGTTATTTCACAAACGAACTTTTTATCAAAAAAAATCTCTATCTCTGTCACCAATCTTCCATTATCAAAAACATTGGAGCAAATAGCTAATGCCGGAGGTTTCACTTTTTCTTATAATTCGATCAACTTCAACGAAAACCGTTTAGTTAACCTTAGCGTTGAAAATAAAACCATCAACAAATCTCTGAATAAACTATTTGATAATTCAGTCAAATATCTTGTTGTTGGAAGTCATGTTATTTTAATTAGAAAAAATCCATCAAACATATCTTACAACAAAAGCCAGACAAACGATTATATTATTTCAGGTTATATTTTTGATGCGGCTACAGGCCGAAAAATCAAAAAAGCAACTATTTATGAAATTAATGGCAAAATTGTTTCATTATCAAACTTTGAGGGCTACTATACTTTTAACATCCCTACAAATAAAGAATTTCAAGGATTAAGTTACAGCAAACAAGGATATCTGGACACTGTAATTATGATAGAACCGACTTATGACAAGAATGTCGACATATATTTAAATGCCTTAACTTTTCAAACACAGAAGATAAAACCGAAATCATCATACTTAAAATTAAATGATATTCACGAGCGAAAAATAGTAAGTTTCTTAGTGCCGAAAGATGTAAAACTTATTTCAGACAACCTGATTATTCAGGAAAACAGATTAGTACAAATTTCATTAATACCATTTATTGGGACAAACAGAAAACTTAGTGGAGCTGTTAACAATTCATTTTCATTTAACCTTTTCTCTGGCTACTCCGGAGGGATAAATGGAATTGAAGTTGGTGGTTTTTTAAACATAGTCAGACGAAATGTAAGCGGAATACAATTAAGTGGCTTCGCTAATGTTGTTGGAGGTGATACAAAATATTTACAAGTAGCAGGTTTTTTTAACAAAAACAGTGGATCGGTTACAGGAATTCAATTGGCTGGTTTTAGCAATGTGGTGTTAGACACAGTGAATGGTATTCAGATTTCAGGCTTTAATAATACTTTACATGGGTATATGAATGGCATTCAAATCTCAGGTTTTAATAATGTTACAACAAAAAATGTTGATGGTTTTCAGATAACAGGATTTGCAAATGTAGCCATCGGAGATGTACATATGGGGCAAATAGGAGGATTTGCAAATTATGGAAGATCTATCAAGGGCATTCAGTTTGCAGGTTTTGGGAATATTTCTATAAATAATGTTTCAGGAGGACAACTTGCAGGATTTTTTAATTACAGTAAAAAAGTAAAGGGTTTTCAAATTGCCGGTGCAATAAATATATCAATAAAAGAAAATACAGGATTCCAATTAGCAGGACTACTAAACTATGCTAAAAAAGTAAACGGCTGTCAAATTGCGGTTTTTAATGTTTCAGATACTGTTGAAAGAGGTTTACCAATTGGATTGTTTTCTTTTGTTAGAAAAGGTTTCCATCGTATTGAAATTTCATCGAATGAAGTATTTTATTTTAATGCTTCTTATAAACTCGGAGTAAAAAGATTCTACAATTCAATTCGTTACGGAAATGATTTCTCCGGTAATTTATCTGCCGGATATGGAATTGGAACACAACTCAAACTGAGTAAAAGACTAAATGTAAATATTGATTTATCCTCAGATATTTTCCTCAAAAGAAACTCTAATAATCAATTTGGATTTCTTAACAAACTGGCTACTACAATAGATTTTAATTTTTCTAAACATATATCAATGTTTATCGGACCTTCATATAATGTTTCTCTGGTAGCTTTTGACGATGAAAATAATTTATTTCCCAATATTGCACCTTACTCCTTCTATGATAAAACAACTTCTGATATACAAGTAAAAATGTGGAATGGTGGAGTTTTCGGCCTTTCGTTAACATTATAATTATTGCTTGAATCTAATTCAAAAATTTGAGAGTTTGATAGGTCTATTAGCTCTGGAAAACAAACTACCCCGCCGCAAGGAACGGGGAATATGACCCTTGAGATCCTTCGACTAAATAATTTCAGTTCACTATCGCTCCTGAAATAATAGTCTCACTGATTTACCGTCATTTCATTTTTTCATTATTCTACATTTTTCTCATTTCTTCAGCCCATCATTTCCAGTCAATTACAAATTTCTTTACTTTTTTTTCATTTTTTTTTAATTTAGGATAGAGGTAAATCAAAACATGCTTGTCTTAATTATAAACAAACAATAATTTAAACTTAAAAAGATGAAAAAGATAACATTATTAACAACAAGTATTTTATTATTATTAGTAACAATGTCGTGTAATAAACATAACCTGTTTGGAATAAACGGCTCAGGCAGCATTGTTTCTGAAAACATCGAATTAGAATCAATAACAGGAATTCATTTATCAATTGATGCCAATGTTATAATTACAAAAGGCGACAATCAGGAAGTTATAATTGAAGCACAACAAAACATTATTGATAATATCAAAACAACAGTAAATAATGATATTTGGAATATTAATTATAAAAAGAATGTTTTGTCCCACAAAGATGTTACTATTTATATAACAGTACCTGCAATTACAAGTATTGATTTAAGCGGGTCGGCTGATATTACAGGAGATTCAACTTTTACAGTTGAGCATTTTGATTTTGATATTAGTGGTTCCGGATCGATAAACTTTTTGGTAATAGCAAATTCAATTGATGCTGAAATAAGCGGTTCCGGAAAAATTAATCTTACAGGATCTACAGATTATCAATACATTGACATAAGTGGTTCTGGTGAATACAATGCATTTGATGTTGAAAATGAAGAAACTGAGGTTAATATTTCAGGTTCCGGAAAATGTCGTATATCTGTCAGTACTACACTTGATGCCACAATTTCAGGAAGTGGTATTGTTTACTACAAAGGATATCCTTCAATACATAAAAATATTACTGGTTCGGGTTCAGTAATTGACTTCAATTAATATTACAATAGAAAATTTAAAAATAAAAAAATAAACTTAAAAAAATCACAAAATGAAAAATCTAAAATCACTAATAATGTCAGCAATCCTTCTTATAATAATAGGATTAAATGTAAACGCACAAAACGAAATTCAGGAAATTAAAACACGTCCATTTCAACTTTCATTTGTAACACCACTTGGAACTAACGGATTAGAATCCATGAATATAACAAATAATTTTTCCTTCAATATATTTGCTGGTTTCAATGGTGGATTAAATGGCATTGAATTTTCAGGCTTTGCCGGGATTTTAAAAAACAATATGAATGGCGCTCAATTTGCGGGATTTTCAAATATAGTTCTTGGAAAATCAAGGGGGGTTCAGTTTTCAGGTTTCTCAAATATTAACACAGGAAGCTTTTATGGGCTTCAGGCTGCCGGTTTTGCAAATATTATTACAAACGATGCTATTGGTGGTCAATTAGCTGGATTTGCAAATGTTACTACAAATATGATTGATGGAATTCAAATAGCTGGATTTGCAAACTACTCACAAGGAAATAAAAAAGGTCAGATAAGTGGTTTTGCCAATACTAATATTGGTGATTTAAATGGTGTACAGATAGCTGGATTTGGGAATGTAAACACAAAAAAGGTTGACGGAATTCAAATAGCCGGGTTTGCAAATATTTCAGGAAAAGTTAATGGGGCACAAATTGCAGGATTCGCAAATGTTACTAAAAAACTTAATGGAGTTCAAATTGGTGTTTTCAATTTCGTTGATTCACTGGAAAGCGGTATTCCTATTGGAGTATTTAGCTTTGTAAAAAACGGATACAGAACATTTGAAATCAGCTGCAGCGAAACACTTTATGGCATTGCAAGCTTTAAAACAGGAACAAAACAATTTTATAATATTATTTCGGTTGGAGTTGGATATAAAAAAGACAAGCTTCATTGGGGATGGGGATACGGAATAGGAACATTGAAAACATTAAAGAATAACTGGGATCTTGCTTTTGAATTAATCTCATTTCATATTAATGAAGATGAATGGTTTACAGATGAAATAAATCTCAACAATAAATTTCAAATAACAACATCAAAAGAAATAGCTGAAAACCTTAATGTTTTTGCTGGATTAAGCTGGAATGTTAATGTCTCTAAAATTGAAGATCATCACGGAAATGAATTTGAATCAACCATAGCACCATGGACAGTTTTCGACAAAAACTATGATAATGATGTAAACATTAAAATGTATCCCGGATTTACCGCAGGTATAAGATTCTAACAAAAATAAAAGTTTGTAAATAATATTTTTTTAGAGGATGTCCAAAAGTGACATCCTCTTTTTTTCTTAATTATAAGTTTAACAATCAACCCACCCACTAAGTAACGCTATACATCAACATTTCGAAAAATAAACTACCCCGCTGCAAGCGGACGGGGTATCTATATGTAAACTATTTTCTTATCGCCGCAAGCAGCGGGGAACCAGCCTGCCGGCTGGCAGGAGTTCGACTAAATGTTTGCTTCACAAAATTAAAGTCTCACTGATTTAATAAAATACAGTCGCTTAAATCTTTACCTGGAAATTCAGTCATATCTAAAAACCGGGGAAACAAAGCGCGGCACTTTGAGGAAAATTTCGAAAAGACTTAATTAGAAAAGATGAAAACCAAAAGTCGGAAGTAGTAAATTCCGTAGCTTTTCAATAATGCTGTCTACAAAAAATTGAAGTACTAATTTTGAATTATTCCTAAATGTTAAAAAAATTCCACAGATTCACAGATTAATAATACTAATTTTTTAAATCTGTGAATCTGCAGTTAATATTAATTTGTTTAGTTAAGTGCAATTTTTTTAGTTACAGAACTATCGCCCTGAACAATATGCAGAATAAATTTTTCATTATCGAATCCTAAAACATCAATTGTTTTGTCGTAGATTCCGGGGAAGTATTTTACTTTTTCTTTAAATATTTCTCTGCCGTTAATATTCATTAATTCTATAGTGGTTTTCCCTTTTGTTTTTAGCTCAAATCTTAGCTGAATCTGTTTTTCTTCCTTTTGCATATAATGACCTTAGAAATAATAAATACAAAGGATTATAAAATTTATTTTGGTGATAACTCATTAACAGAGTTTGAGAAATTTATTTTCAAAGAAGTCAATAATAAGCAAAAATTATTTTTCCTTGTTGATGAGAATACAAAAAACCATTGTTTGTCTGTTTTACTAAGAAAAAACAAGATATTTGAAAATGCAGGTATTATAAATATTAAAAGCGGAGAAGAAAATAAAAACCTCAACACTGTAAATTTTATCTGGGAACAATTAGCTGAACAAAATGCCGAACGTTCGTCAATATTGATCAATCTTGGCGGAGGTATTATTTCTGATATTGGAGGTTTTGCTGCCTCCACTTTCAAAAGAGGAATACGTTTTATCAATATCCCGACAACCCTACTCGCAATGGTTGATGCAACTATAGGAGGAAAAACAGGAATTGACCTCCAAAACCTGAAAAACCTTGTCGGATTATTTTCAAATCCAATTGCTGTATTTGTTTTTCCGGAATTTATAAGAACTTTGGAAAAAAGACAAATTATAGCAGGTTTAGCCGAAATGATAAAACACGGACTTATTTCCAATAAAAATTATTTCGAGAAGTTAAAATCAAGTAAAATTGATAATATTGATGCCATTCAAAAAGCAATTCTTTCTTCAATAAAAATTAAAAATAAAATAACTGAGATTGATCCCTTTGAAAAAGGTGAAAGAAAAAAATTGAATTTCGGGCATACTATCGGGCATGCTCTCGAAAGCTGGTCCTTGAAAAACGAAACATCTCCCCTACTTCACGGAGAGGCTGTTGCAATCGGAATGATTTGTGAATCGTACATTTCAGAAAAAATATCAATATTGTCAAAATCTGAATTAGATAAAATTCCAACAGTAATAGATGCAGGAAATGCAGGAACAGCTTACCGTTTTCTTACAGCTGCACTTTGCATAACACCAGGGAAATGGCTGCTCACAGGCAGCAAAAGAATGAAACAACGACCAATAAAACCACTCGTTGAAATTGAGAACAAGGCAATTGAAATAGCTTCAATGATCAAAGGT
>Ga0222636_1000205_pt1 | contig 32983 bp, 31 predicted proteins | sample AntAcemetagen141_FD_179811 | JGI IMG/M metagenome (GOLD analysis project Ga0222636, IMG submission 179811) | Saline water microbial communities from Ace Lake, Antarctica - #141 | ecosystem: Environmental > Aquatic > Non-marine Saline and Alkaline > Saline | place: Antarctica: Ace Lake...
GTAAATGCTGGTAAGATTTTTATGATCTGTATTAAGATTAAAACAAACTTCCGGAAAGATACAACTTGGTCGGGTGCATTTCTCACAAATCGTCAAATCTTTGCCTTTCATGTTGTACATATTTGCAGATGGACCACCCAAATCGCTGATATATCCTTTAAAATCCGGCATCTGAGTAATTCGTTCAATTTCCTTAATAATTGACTTTTCCGAGCGGCTACTTACAAACTTCCCCTGATGAGCAGAAATAGTACAAAAGCTACATCCGCCAAAACATCCACGATGTAAATTAATTGAATGACGAATCATTTCGTAAGCCGGAATCGCTCCCCTCTTTTTGTATTTTGGATGAGGAAGACGAGTATAAGGCAAATCAAAAGAAGCGTCAATCTCTTTTTCATTCATAACCGGATAAGGAGGATTCACAATTAAATATTTATCTTCTTGTTTTTGAATCAAATGCTTTGGATGCATTTTATTTGACTCTTTTTCGATAACAGCAAAATTTGCAGCAAAGACTTTTTTGTCTTTCACACAATCTGTAAAAGAAGCAAGCTCTTTGGTTATCATTTTTTCCTTGTCGGGAAATTCAGGAATTTCATTCTTCAAATAAGCTATCTGAGGAATTTTATTTAACGAATCATTTAAAAGGTTTTTATTTGCCAGATGAAGTATTTTTTTTAATGGCATCTCCCCCATTCCATAAACCAGAATATCAGCTTTACTCTCGCTAAGAATGGATGGTTTTATTTTATCCGACCAGAAATCGTAATGTGTAAATCTCCTCAAAGAAGCTTCAACACCACCAATCACAAGCGTAACATCAGGAAAAATATCTTTTAATATTTTTGAATAAACCGTAGTTGCATAATCAGGGCGAAATCCGGAAACACCATCAGGAGTGTAAGCATCATTAGAGCGAAGTCGTTTGTTGGCTGTATAATGATTTACCATTGAATCCATATTTCCTGAGGTAACTGCAAAAAACAATCTTGGTTTACCGAGTTTTTTAAAATCCCGCAGATCATCTTCCCAGTTTGGCTGGGGCACAATGGCAACTTTAAAACCTTCGTTTTCTATTGTCCTGGCAATAACGGCAGCACCAAAAGAAGGGTGGTCAACGTAGGCATCACCGGTAAAAAGAATCACATCAAGCTGATCCCATCCACGTTTTGTAACATCCTTTTTTGTTGTTGGAAGCCAATCGGTAATTTTATAGTTGGAATCTTGTATTTCTGTGTTCTTTGTTTTCATAAATGGTTCTATTTTTTTAAGAAATAATTAAATGAAAGAATGCGTAAATGCTTAAATAAAAAGAGATGTCACATATTAACATTTAAGCATTTTATCATTCACAAACTAAGCATTAATTAACTACCTGCAGTGGTAGAAGTTAAAGCAGAAGCAGAAACTACAGCAGCAATTACAGCAGCATTAACCTCACGGATGGTTTGATCAACGGCCTTACCAATTTCAGAACTACTTTTTATTTCTTTAGCTTTTTTCCTTGCCATTTTTCTTGTTACTTTATCTTTAAATAATCTTCCATAAATATTTAATGCTCCCACCAAACAAAGTAATATTTTCAATTCTTCATCATCATTTTTACCGTTTATCAAATCTTTTAGATTTTCAATAATTTCCTCTTTTATTTTATGATTAATGAGAGGATATCTGATAATTGGAATAATTCCCAAAAAACGAGAAGTGTTTTTCTCAAGTATTTTTTTTGAGATAAGCTGATTAATAATTTCCTTTTTATACTTACGTGGTGAAAGACCGATTTTTGAAACCCAACGTTTTATTTTTAATTTCTTATCTTTTTTTCTGATACGCAAAATTACATCATCAAGAATTTTATCTCCGGTGTGCTTTGAATTTCTGACGATAAGTCGATTTTCGGAAAGTATTAATTTTTTACTTTCAACAAGCTCAAGGATAATAGCTCCGGCAAGTGAATAAGTAAAATTATTTGCATACGGCCATCCGGTTTTATTGCTGATAGAAAGTAATAAAAGTTTTTCTTTTAATGAAATATCCATGATTGCAACATTTACGTTTATAATGGTTTTTATAAAAATTCGTTATTATAAAATTAGATAAATTATTAAACATCATTCTACCCAGTCATTTCTACGGAAAAGAGAAATCTATTAAAACTATATAGCTAATTAGTATTCTGAAAGCTAACAAATGCTAAAATGCTTGAATGCTTAAATGAATGCTATCTAATATTTTCATAAGATGATTAATTTTAATTAGTTTAGACCAACTTAAGCTACAAATATTTTGTACCTTTAGTGAAAAGTTTTTGCTTTGTTAACTAATTAAAAAAAAAATTATTTTACAATTAAACATTTTTTTTCTCATATAATTCATAATATTGATTGATTTAATCATTTACACATTTAAGCATTTAATCATTTATTCATTTACTCATTAATATCCTCCTATTTATATTCATACCATAATTCAGTTTTGATACTAATTAGTTACAAAATTATAAATCGTCAATAGCTTTTAATTCCTCAGTTGACAAATTATTATGTTCTCCTAACAAACCACTTATTAATGTAATTTTTGCAGAAGCTTCAAAAACTTCCAGCCTGTCGAAAGCCTGAAGTAATGATTCGCCAACAGCAAGAACACCATGATTTTTCATTACAACAACATTTGCATTTAATGTTGCTTCAGAAACAATTCCGGCAAGTTCTTCCGAGCCCATCAAAGCATATTTTGTGTATGCAGGCTCCCCTATAACAAATCTGGCTTCACCGGTAAGTTTGCAGTTTACTTTTTTATTCGTTGCCGAAAAACTTGTTGCATAAATTGGATGAGCATGAACAATTGCTTTTACATCCGGACGTTTTTTATAAATCGATAAGTGCATACCGCTTTCCATTGTGGGCTTTAATTCGGGTGTGTGATTTTCCCCCTCAAGGCTCATTATGCCAATCTGGCTTGCAGTCAGGCGAGCTTTATCTAATTGTGATGGTGTAATTAAAATATTTTCATCATCAATTTTAAAACTAATATTACCACCCGAACAAGTTGTTAGTTTTTGTTCGTATAATCGTTGCATAAAATAAGCAACTTCTTTTTTTTCTGTTTGGAAATTCATTGATATTTGATTTTATTTCTTATCGCAAGGATACAAAAATTTAACTAATAAGGGCAAGTCATTCCTATGGAACTTATTTTAAAATTACTGATAAATTCGCCAAAAACAAATCTATCACCAATTTTCCTTCTTTCAAAAAGCTAATCTTCAAATTAGATGCAATTTCTAACAGAACGTGCGTTTGGGTAAGCAATCTCTTTAGCTGATTTTATTCGGGGGTTAGCTTTTTAGTGAGACCAGCCAATGAACTTGACTACGAAGCGCTGGCTATATCATTATTTCAATTATTTTACTTGTGTCAATTCCTAAGATGTCAACCACTTTTACCATGATTTTATATTTTCCTGATTCTTTATATTCGTATGGAGAACTTGTAAATTCGAGAGTTGGATTTTTCTTTGTACGGAAACTTTGCCACTCGTTTTCAAACAAATAGTTGCCTGTCCACTTTTCTTCGATTTTGTCATTTTCATTGTGAATTTTGATTATCTCCTTTTTCGATTCATAATCAAAGTCGATTGCCCAGTAATCAATCCAGTCGAACCAGTTTTCGGTTAAGACATTTCTTGTAATAATTCCGTTTTTATCTTTTTCAATTTTGATAATTTGTCCGTCTTCAATAACAACTTTGCTGCCCGCACGCATTGATTGTTGAATGTCTTCTATATCATCTTGTGTGTAGTGCGTTACAAAATCAGTGAGTTTAACAGTGATTTTCTTACCAGAGATTTTTTCTTTGGTATTTAAATATGCTACATCATAAAATTTGGCTTGTCCTTTTTCAACAGCTCGTTTATCAAACACTTCTTTCGGAATGTATTTCAGCGTAATAGCCACACCTTTTTCTTTAAGTTCCTGAATGAATTGTGGAGTTAAACCCATTTCAAATTCAAAGCCCAAAACATCAACCTGAGTGTAAAGTTTCTGGCGGCATTCTTCAAAAATATCCAATAATCGATTTTGCGTTACAGGAACATCTAACGGACCAACATTTACAAAACGACCGACTTTGCTTCCGTGCAAGGTACTGTGACCTTCAATCCGTTTTGCTTTATATGCTTCCAATATTAAATCTACATACAAATCTTCCTTGGCTTTTAATTTTCCATTGATCAAATCGTCCATAAAAAATTGACGTTCGTACTTCCCGAGATTCAGTATTTCAAATGCGCGGAAGTCTTTGCCGTTTTTTTGCAATTCCCGTTGTACTCCAATCATTCTTTTGCGAGTAGTATGAATTGAAAACCTGCCTAAATCAGCCGAAACCCATTTTCTGTTCAATTTTTCTGCTACGGCTGCTGTTGTTCCGCTGCCACAAAAGAAGTCGGCAACTAAATCGCCTTCATTACTTGAAACTTTTATTAACCTTTCTAATAGTTTTGTGGGTTTTTGAGTAGGATAATCAGTTCTATCATTAGACGCTCTATTTTCAAATGTAATATCAGAAAACCAATCTCTTGGTAATATTCCTCTTTTGTCTTTAAAGTAATCTCTATATGTCCATTCAGGATATTTTTTTTCATCGGCTAACGATAATTGCTGTTTTCCTGTTAGATGACCACCACCTCCTCTAATTTGAAATTTGTCTCCATTTTTATCAACTAAATTGTATTTTTTTATACTGCCTTCAGAATAAGGCAAGGCAATATCCCAGCAATTAAATACTCTATTTTGATTATTTATATTTTTCGTATAGAACAAAATATTATCATGTTTTCGATTGAATTTATCTTGCGAAATTTCTCTTTCACCATAGCACCAAACTACTTCATTTAAGTAATTGTCATTGCCAAATACGTCATCTAATAATAGTTTCACATAGGAATTTAATCTCCAGTCAATATGAACATATATACTGCCATTATCAGCCAATAGATTGTACATCAGCTTTAAGCGTTCATACATCATTGTTAAATAAGAAGAAATTCCTTTTCCCCAGGTATCGCGATATGCAATTTCTTCAATAACACTTTGTTTCTTTTCTGCTTTTTCGCCACCAATTTTAATATCAAAACCAAAGTCAGCACCTACTGCAAATGGTGGGTCGATGTAGATTAATTTAAATCCACCTTCCTTCTCAATTTCTTCTCTTATTGGACCATTAGCCAGAGAAGAAAGAATGAGTTTATTATCGCCCCAAATCAGTTTGTTTGTCCAGCCTTTTAATTGGCGACCACGTAAGTCAAACATTTCCATCATGTCGCCAACTTTTTTAGATTCTTTTCTGGGTTCGTCAATATGTTCAATGCTGTGAAAAGGTAAGGCAACATTTGTAACATCTTCTTTTCTTCCATTCCAGAAAAGGAAAACATCTTCTTCATCAGAAAAAAGTTTATAAATGTATTCTTTGGGCAGTTTTTCGCCTGTTTTAATCAGTTCAATAATACGGGCTTTATCGGTGTCGTTTAAATTCATTTTATCAGTGGTTGTATCTAATATTATCAGTTTAATTTATTTAAAATACGCAAAGCATCTTTGTCAAATTTAGAAAAGGCAAACCATTTTTTACCCAAATCTTTTAAACTTGCCCCAAAATGGTAAACCGTTTTTTCGTCAATAATCAAAAAGCGGTCATGTGAGTCGGCAAACTCCTTAATATGGATGGGTGAATATTGTTCGTTGTATTTTTTCAAATCGAGTGCTAATTGTTTGCTTATTTTTTTGGTAAAAATAGTCAAATTAACTCGGGGTTTGCGTTTGGTAAAAAGTGTGAGCACCGTATCGTCAATATAATTATCAATGAGCAGGATTGACTTTTCGGCAGACCGTATCAAATCGGAAAAAAAAGCATAAGCGTCAAAAACCTGACCTTCAAAAAATATACCCTGTTTGGGTTTTAAGCTTTTTTCCTGAATGGCGTTGAATATTTGCAAAACGTTTTGATCGGTTTCCTTTTGTTTTAATTCTACTTTTTCGAGGCGATGAAACAAGAGGGCATTGTTCGTCATAAACTTTTTCATTTCAACAAAGGCCTGCATTATTTGTATGCTTATATTAACAGCAGTATCGCTCCGAAGTACTGCCGAAAGCATTGCTACACCTTGTTCGGTAAAAGCAAAGGGCAGGTATTTTCTATGCTTCCCACGCTGACTCTCTATGGTCACATTTTGTGACCTTAAAGAATTAGCCTTTGTTGAAGTTACAAATTGTGACTTCAAGAGCTTCCACTCATTTTCAATTAGTTGAAACCGGAAATTCTCAGGAAACCTGTTGCTGTTTCTTTTAACAGCCTGATTGAAAACCTTAGTCTCAACCTGATAAATTTCGGCCAGGTCGTCATCAAGCATCACCTGAACACCCCGTAGTGTATAAATTCGATTCTGAATACTATCTATATTTAAAAGCTGCTTATTCATTTCTCAACCTTAAAAATTTTAATGACCTCGTTGAATGATTTCAGGTCATTCTTTACATCTTCCCATTTTTCTTGTTTCACATAAATTGGTGTGTAAGTATATTCGGCTTGCGCCTTGTTTATGTCTGTACACCAAGTTACAAGGCGTTTTATTTTTAGCAAGTCGTCTAAATCTTCACGCCCTTTTGTTTCTACAATGAAAAAAGTTTTGGGTTGGGTTTTTACAAAAAAGTCGGGATAATATTCTCTGATATTTCCGTCTTTGGCTTGATATTCAATTTTAAAATTAACACCGCCTTCGCCCATTGTGTTTTTGGCATACGAAACCACATCATCAAATCTGTTTTCCATAAAAGAAGCCAATTCCAATTCAAATGGATTATCGCCAATAATTTTATTGAATACCGATTTTTTAGGAACAAGGAAAGGCTGGTTTTCTGCAATTTTTGGTTTGGTTAATTTCAGCGATATATAGTTTTTGACTTCTGCTGTTCCTTTATCGGTTACTGTTAATTCGTCTATTGCTTTTTTGAAAGTAGATTTTAAAATTTCTTTTGGATGCAATTCCGAAAGATTCCGTAAGGTTTGTGGGTCACTTAATTCAACCTCCCTTGTGAAAAGTTTGTATTTAATAAAACTTTCCACTTTTGAATAGAGGATATTAAACCCACTAATCACGCTACCTTCTTTGGTTAAAAGGCGACTATCTTTTAAAATTACTGTTGTGAAAAAGCCAATTACATTTCGGTAATCGGGAACGGTATCTTTAAAAACGGTTTTGTGTGAAAAATCGCCTTCAATGTCATTGAATACTATTTCTTTCAATTCATTGCTGCTGAATTTCTTTAATGTTGCTTTTTCGTTTTTGAATTTGCTAACATCAATTAATTCAAGATTTTTAAATTCTCGATAAATTCTTGGGCTCAATTGTGGAATGGGAATATCCAAATCGTCCAGATTTTTATTTGGATTTTCTTTGTCCACTTCCACAATAACAGGCGATTTTCCTTTTGTGCCTTTTCCCATTGGACTGTATTGAAACTCAACACCTTCTGTTTTTAAACTTTCAACAAACTCTAAAAAGGCAGGTGTTCCAACAACAACTAAGTTTTCGGGCATATCACGAGGAAACATTTTTCGCAAACCACGTCCAATAGTTTGTTCAGGTAAAATTTTAGAATCGGCACCAAAAGGGCGAAGCCCTACAACAGTTGTTACATTTCGTACGTCCCAACCTTCGCGAAGCATTAAAACTGAAACTACAGCTTTGTAAGGCGAATAATCTTTGTCAATATTATCAGCAGCTTTTCGTAGTTTATCTAATTCTTCTTTAGCCTTTTTTGTTGTAGCAGTCTCCTTTATTTCACCTGAATTATTTGTATGAATCGTTAAAACTGCATTTTTCATTTTTGTGTAATTGCTCTCCAAAAAAGCAGCGGCCAGGTCTGCTTCTTTGGTACTCATTGTCATGATGAAAAGGATAGGTGTTTTATAATTTTTCAGTTCTTCATATTGTTTTTCCCATTCCAGGTAACCCAAATGAATGTAATCTTTGTATCTCTCGACAAAATCTGAGGAATTTTTTTCCTGAATTTTTTGTCTTGAAGCTTCATCGGGTAGAACAGGCGATTTTACAACATTCTGCTTGATGGCTTCAACCAAAGGATAATCGCAAATTGTTTGAACAAAAATTGCACCGTTATTATGTTTTGGAGTGGCTGAAAAATCAGTTTGTAATCCAATTCCAAAACCGGTTTTGAGTTTCAGTTTGTTACTAATATCTTCAATACTTTTAAACCAAGCTAAAGAACTGTCGTGTATGTGATGAGCTTCATCATTCAGCACAACTAAATCTTTTATTTTATCACTTCGCAACACTTTGCCTAAGTCCAAACCTTTTGAGGTGTCGGCATCAGGTTTTGGTTTTACACCTAAAAAAGTGTGCTCAAAACTTTGTTCAGGTTCTTCGTTTAAGAATACCCTGTGAATATTAGTAAGGAAAATGTTTCCCGATTCAGTTATTGGTTTAAGTTCGTCCTGAATATGCAATGTTAATTGAAAATCGTTTTTCCAGTCTTTGTCGTCTAAGCCATTTTCAGGGATAAATGGTTCTTCAAAAAACATTTTTAACCCGTCAAAATCTTTTCTCAATCGATTCAAGACAATAATGTTCGGGGCAATTATCAAAAAGTTTTTTGAAAGTGCGCTGTCAGTTTCATAGAGCTTATGAAAATAACTCCAAACTAAAGCCAAACCCATTACTTTTGTTTTGCCTGCACCAGTTGCCATTTTTATAACATACCTTGTCCAACATTCGTCAAACATCCCAGTACTTACACGACCAGAAAAGTCAAAACGCATTAATTCATATTTGTCTCTTGCGTTTGCAATTTCATACAAGTAAATAATAGCTTCAATGGCTTCACGTTGCGAAAAGTAAAAACTGAATTTGGTTTGTCCGATTAAATGTTCCTGATTAAACCAGAAATTCATTAAAGACTCGGAAGTTTCAGAAGCACCTTGGTAATCATCTTCTCTCCATTTTGTAACAGCTAATCTTATTTTGTAAACCAAAGGTGGCAAAAGCTTTTCATAAGCATTTTGAAACATGTCCATTTGGTCTTGTGTTGGTGCCCATCTTTCGTTGGGCAGCAATATTTTAAATGGGTCTGAATATTTCATTTATTGGTTTTTATCAGTCAAATTTCAATTTAGCATTTAGTTTGTTTTTCAAATGTACATATTTTTCTTATTTTAATATCCAAATTTGTAAAATACCGGAAATTATTAAAACCACATATCCCCTGAAATAGCCAGTTCTGCTATTTTTGGTGTCGTTCAACAATGTATGTAAAAACGGTAGATTCTAGGGCACTACGGGGGGTTTGTAGGCTAAGGTGTTAGGGTGCGTATTTCATTACTTCCACAATATTTTCAAATTTTCCAATGCTACTTTAATTCCACTATCTCTGTTCAAATATTCTAAATTTCGTTCTGGAAACTTTTGTATTTTATCTATCAATTCAAGAACTGTTGGCTTTGTAATTCTCTTTTGTGCAAAATTTATAATAGATAGAAACTTCTGTCTGCATAAAGAAAATTGAAGTTTACTTGATACTTCTGTCGTAGTGAAAGATAAGACTGCGATGGATGCTTGCATTTCATCAAAACTCTTAATCAAATCAATATAAATCGGTTCAGCATTCCACGCAACACCGTGTCCATTTGTAAGATAAACTTCAGTTATAGCATATACATATCTTTTATTTATGGTTTTTGGAATTTTGGGTGGTGAACCTAAAATTCTATTTAATTGACGTGCGAAAGCAGGTTCACTATAAAAATTATTACCCCCACGATGAGCAACTAATAAATCACTTATTGCATTTTCAATTTCAACAACCCTTAAATCATCAGGAATATAACTCTCAGCATTAACAATTTGAAAAAATTCTCTTGCTAAGTTCTTTTCATCTTGATAATTATTTGCGACAAAATTCCCATATTTTATACCAAAGGCATTTTTCGTGTCCTCATCAACATAGTTCCACAAATCAGGCAATAGCAAAATAATATTTTGTTTTGCTTTCTGTTCAGTTGTTGGGTTTGTGTATATTCCCCAAAATCCAGAAGCCAAATTATTTGCTTGTTCAGATGTTAGGTTTGTAAAAAAAACAGATATTTCTTCTGCTTCTATTGTAGTAATTTCATTTTGTTTAATACCTGTCAATAACTGCTTTATTCTAATAGCAATATTTGAAATTGGTAACGAAATTACTTCCTTTATGCAGGTTTCTAACCAACCTACTAATTGTAATCCAGTTAATTCATTCTGGTTTGGATGAGCAGCACTCGCCCAATTACGCATATAGTTAATATATTCAAGATGTTTAAATCCTAAATTTGAGATTAATCCAATTTCTTTTGCACCCTTTATAAGTTCGTAATCATCAAGTTTTATTATATCTTCTTCTGATTTAAGTTTTTTTCTTTTCTCACCAGATACAGCATTGTCATAAAAGTATTCTAAATCATATTGAATAACTCTTTTTCTAATTTGTAAGATTGTTTCATCCCATAAATAATTTAATCCAGCATCAAATAAACCAGTTGCAATTGCAGCAACAAATTTTGATATATAAACAGAATAATCTCTTTCTTTTTGGTCTATTTTTTCTATAACATCTTCAATATTTTTAAATATAATTGCTCTTTCTGGAACTGGTGCAAAAATATTTTCAATTGGCAACTGGTGTTGTGCAAGAAATCCTAACAATCCGTTTTCAACTGCTAAAAGTTGATTTTCGTTTTTTTCACCTTTTTTAAGAATGATTATTTTATTTTCTTCTTCCATAGTTTTTATTTCCTTTATATGCACCCCAACTCCTAAATATTTACTACACTATACTCTTTATTTTGTCTTTGTCCTCTGTAGTGATTTTTGTTAATCCATTGATTAATATCGCATTTGTATTTATGAGATATTGTTTCATGTTTGTTTTTCAAATGTACATATTTTTTTATTTTAATATCCAAATTTGTAAAATACCGGAAATTATTAAAACCACATATCCTCTGAAATAGCTGGTTCTGCTATTTTTGGTGTTGTTCAACAATGTTGTAAAAACCGTAGATGCTAGCACTACGGGATTTTTATATGTTTAGGTGTTGTAAGCAGCCTGTTATTCATTCTTATTGTTAATTAATTGATTAATATTTAGACCTAATGTCAAGGAAAAATATTTATCGTGTATAACTAATAAATCCGATTCAAAATTTTTCGTAATCGCAGGATTATATTCAAAGTCAATGAACATTAAATTATTATATGAAAGTCCAATTCCAATTAATCCGCCAATAGTTAACTTATTAAAGTCATCATACAAGTCGGTATTTAATTCATAGTCTTCTCCCTGAAAATCAACAATTACACTTCGATAGTCCATTAAATAATCTCCACGTAGTCCGAGTAAAATATATGGTTTGACACTTTTTTGAATTGGGATTACTTTAATAGATAAATCTAGTGATAAATCATGTAAAACTACTTTGTTATCTTTTATAGCAAGTTCTTCTCCGTCTATTGTTGTAAATGTAATATCATCTACAAAACCCTTTTGAATATATCCAAAAACGGGTCTAAGCGAAATGTATTTCCCAAATAATTTTTCTGCATAAATCTGTCCCGTAAAGCTAATCTTGTTTTCATTCCATTCAGATAAATCAGAAAGCATCGAATTCTTAAACTCCCAATATTGATTTGATAATCCAACACCAATTTTAATCCCATAATTATCAACAATCTGAGCATTTACAAATCCATTTGTCATTAAAATCAATCCGATAATTATTATTTTTTTAAATATTTTCATAATCTAAATTTGTCATTTATGTAGGGTCTCTTTTCAGCTTGCTTACAACTCCTATATATTCACTACACGATGCGCATTATTTCGCCTTTTTCCGTTGTAGTGATTTTTGTTAATCCATTGATTAATATCGTACTTGTATTTATAAGATATTGTTTCATGTTTGTTTTTCAAATGTAAATATTTTTTTTATTTAAATATCCAAATTTGTAAAATACCGGAAATTATTAAAACCACATATCCTCTGAAATAACCGGCCCCGCTACTTTTGGTGTCGTTCAACAATGTATGTAAAAACCGTAGATGTTACGGGCACTACGGGATTTTTATATGCTAAGGTGTTGAGCATCGTTTTTAATTCTCGTTTTCGATTTCTTTCATTAATATTTGCACATCTTCCTCGATGTCACTTGAAAGCGGATGAATGGAAACCGGCATTAATTCGCTCATTTTTTCTAATACCCTTTTAGATTTTTCCGATTCACCATTTTTATATAGATAATGAGCGTAGTCCACAATTCTTCTTCTACTTAAATTGCCGTAAGTATAGGAAACACGCGGTTGGTTGTTAATGGCAATATCTTTATAGTCAATGTAATTTTCAGGGTTAAGCATTAATAATTCAAACTTGGTAGTGTCATATTCAAGGTTAGTTCCTTTGATGTTTCCTGGAAATATTTTTGCGGTAAGACCTTCAATTTGCATGTTTTCTTCTAAACCATCCAGATCATTAAATCCGAACCATGAATAATAAATTGGGCGAACCCAATTATTGGTTTCAATTATATCTACTAGCATAGCGGTTCCAGACCAAAGTTTGTTATTACCAACATTTGGGTTTACATGCCATCGGAAATTTTTCATTGTGTCACTTAAGTTATATTCAGTTTTGGTTTTGTCTGATATTGGAATTAGAATGTCTTTTTCCTTCCATTTGTAGTTATGCATTTCCATAATCAAATTATCACTGATATTTATTGGCGTTGCGTTCAAAATATCAGGAACTCCATCACGTATTAGTTTTATATAGTAGGGTCGTTCAAGAAGTGCCAAAACAACCAGAGAAACATCTTTCCTAAACCCCTGTATTACTTGAACATATTGTAAAACATTAAACTGGGCGTCTCCATTTACTATAAGAATTGCGTTAGAATCGCAAGATTTTAATAAATTTCTACCATGCTCAACTGCGTGTGGTGGAAATCCGCCCCAATTCGCAGCATCAATTAACTCTTTCTTGTATTGGTCATAGTCGCCTAGTTTTAAGGCTTCAAGTGCTCTTGCTCCATATTCTGCTGCAAGAAAGTATTTTGCATCACCATAGTTCGGGTCTAATTCTACTGCTTTTTGTAAATTCTTAAGTATTTGTTGTTTTGACCATTGGTCGCTTTTATTGCTAAAAGGTCTTGTGTCATATACAATGTAATGAGAGTATCTTCCTAACCAATAGTAAAGTTCCGGGTTTGTTGAATCAGATTTAAGTTCATTGTGTAATAAGTCAATTGATTCTTGAAATTTCCACTGTTCTCCAAGATGATTTGCTTGTTGAATTGCATTCTCTGTCTGTCCAAATATTATGTTGGAAAGAGAAATCAAAAATATAGCGAATTTAATTTTCATGTTGTTAATGTCTTCGAACCTAAAATGAGGCACAACTCCTAAATATACACTACACTATACACATTATTTCGCCTTTGTCTCCGCTGTAGTGATTTTTGTTAATCCATTGATTAATATCGTTTTTGTATTTAGGAGATATTGTTTCATGTTTGTTTTTCAAATGTACTTATTTTTTCTGTTTAAATATCCAAATTTGTAAAATACCGGAAATTATTAAAACTACATATCCTTTGAAATAGCCAGCATCGCTACTTTCAGAATTTTTCAACAATGCATAAAAAAACCGTAGATGCTAGCACTACGGGATTTTTATATGCTAAGATGTTATGTGAGTTAATTTATAATAGTTCAAATTTACGTTTCACTTTTACAAATTTACGTTTCATTTTTTTTTCTTTCTTAGTTTCTGTTTTGGACATAGCATTATCAAGAAAACTTATGGTAGTACCGTTTGAAATATCATCTAACAGCTCTGGATTTTGGATTATGCTTTCAACAAAATCCATCCCTATTGCCAAATCTATTTTTATTTTTTCGTTATCTTGCATTATTTCATTTTTTTAATGTATTGTTCTTTATACCATTTCCACCGGTCTTCAATATCCTGTCTTGCAAATACAAAAGCAGTATTTAAATCAGGCATATCTATGGCTTTTTTTTCTTGTGTTCCATTTGGTTTTAATGTATCTCTGTGAAAGAACCCATGAGCACAATCGTATCTAACAATTGCATGCCATTTTGTTTTAATTAACGCTTCGTACTGCATAACCAAATCAATAATCATTCCCTTTTCTTTTGTGAATTTTAGTCTAATTCTATCAGCTAATTTGTCGCCAAGATATATATAAAATTCTTTTTCGTTCATGAATACTTCCAACTTATATTTGTGATTTCTTAGTTATTTTACAAAAATCTTTATTCCTATTTATTTTGTTGAACAAAACCAAAAGTAGCTAAAATCTTTTAATTAGCCAAACTCGTATAACATAATTCACCAAAAAAATAGAATTATGAAAAACGAAAATGAAACCACATTTCCTCTGAAATAGCCAGCCCCGCAACTTTTGGTGTTGTTCAATAATGCATGTAAAAACGGTAAATGCTAGAGGCACTACGGAATTTTTATATGCTTAGGTGTTATTCCGTAGTGTGTGTTTTATTTTATATCATTCTTTTTTTGTATGCAAAGCATTTAAATTCTTTATCATCTTTCTGGTCGTACCGTGTCATGTCGCAAAATATTTCTTCATTTGGATTATCATCATTTATGCAAGTGATACATAATGAAGGTTTTTTAATCAAATCTGTATTGATTTCATATCCGTCATCATCAAAAAATCCCGCAATTTTGGAAGGTGGGATTTCGTCAATGTGCTTACGACCACTAATATTTTCTTTTTTTATTATTGCTGATTCAATTTCATAATCATCTGTTGGATAACTTTCTCCAGTAATGCAAGTAAAACAACTATTTCCAACTGATGTAGAACCAATTACCCAAATATCATTTCCACAGAAACATTTAATTCTTTTTTTATAATCTGCCAATGCAGAGTTAAGTCGTTTTCTTAAATCCTTTTCATTTTCACTTGGGTTGCTTTTCAAGTGTTTTTTTATGTATGCATTTATAGAAATTGGTATAAATCCCATTTTGTTTTTAAATATTTTGTTTTGTCAATTTTGAAAAATAATACCGTTTTTTAAATACCATTTTGCCACTTTACCAAAAACGTCTGAAATGGAATTTCCTTTAAATTCCTTTTTTTCTTCCATAAATTCTCCAATAAAAGTATCATATATTTCACTATTCAATTTTAATATTACTGGATTAGTTTTTCTGTCGTAAATTGTCAGTTTCCCAGAATACATGACCCATTCTTTTGATTGCAAATGTTTTCCAATTACCTCTTGATTTGCTTGATATATAATTTTTGTTTTTGGCATTTATTATTTGGCTTGTACAAATTGAGAGCGAGTTTTACCATTGTTTTTAATTCCCCTAATTTCACAATAATTTATCAATTCGTTTAAATCTATTTCAATATCAGTAACTTCAAATCCTTGCGAAATCAAATCTTTTTTTGTTTTAAGAAATGCTTTGTGCCACTCATTCCAAGTATCATGTATACTTTCTCTGTCATCAATTATTTTTATGAATCGTTTCCAGTCTTTTTTTCTGTAATATGCCAGTTTAATTCCTATCATATTTTATTGCAAATGCAGTTTTCTCAACATGCGACACAACTCCTAAATATTTACTACACTATACTCTTTATTTCGCCTTTGTCAATTGTAGTGATTTTTGTTAATCCATTGATTAATATCGTTTTTGTATTTAGGAGAAATCATTTCATAATTTTGTTTTTCAAATGTACATATTTTTCTTATTTTAATATCCAAATTTGTAAAATACCGGAAATTATTAAAACCACATATCCTCTGAAATAGCCAACCCCGCTACTTTTTGTGTTGTTCAACAATGTTGTAAAAACCATAGATGCTAGGGGCAACCTATTTTAAACTTTTATCATAATGGTATCTGCAACTGTAAATCAGAATCTCATTTTCTTGAACATTATATACTAATCTATGTTCCCTGTCAATTCGTCTTGACCATAATCCTGCTAAGTCATATTTTAATGGTTCAGGTTTTCCTTTTCCTTTAAATGGTGATTTTTGAATATCTTTTATCAACTTATTTATTTTCCGTAGCATTTTTTTGTCATAAGTTTGCCAAAAAATATAGTCTTCCCATGAGTTTTTTGAAAATACAATCTTATTCATTCTTCAATTAATTCATTACTAACTACTTTTCCTTCACTCATTTGTTTAATAGATTTATATAATCTATCGGCATTTGCTTTTGAGCTTAACAAGTGAACAGTTTCCATTATTGAATTATATTCATTTAATGAAATCATTACTGTTCCATTTCCAGTCTTTCTTTTTATTATTAAAGTTTCATTGTTTTCCTCGACATTATCCAAGAATTTTTTTAAACTCGTACGGAACTCAGTATAATTTGCAGCTATCATTATAATTTTTATTTAAGTTATTAATAAAGTACAAAAATACGTACCTTTTAAATAAATACCAAACTTCTAAGTAATAATTTTTATTGGTAGTCTTGGGTTAAAAATAGTTTATGCCTTCAATGTTTTTTTCCGTGAAAATCCGCATGATCCGCCTGCCTCGTAACGAAGTAAATCGGGGTGTTATCCGTTCTTCTTTTTGTTGGTTTAGCCATTACGGCAAATTTAATATTTTAAGAATTTTTATTAAGAGTTTCTTTTAAAATATTTTCCATTTCTTTTAATTGCTTAATAGTCTTTTCTATATTAAATTTATTGTCTTTTGTGCACCTATAATCTCCATTTAAAACAGCAACGGTCATAAATTTACCATTTCCAAATCTCTTGGGTTTACAAACATTTAAATTTTTTCCTTCACATGTTTGCATGATTTTATCATGCCATTTTTTTCTAAATTCACTTCTCATCAATATTGTTTCATCTGCCATTACTTTAAAGCAAAATTTTTCTTGTTCAAGCTGCATATAAATTCCTCCACCCTCAATTTTAAACCAGTTCCACCCAAACCCTATAAAACCTCCTGTTTGATTTGCAACGTATTTCCACTGACCTTCCCATATTTCATCTTTTTTGTCTTTTTGAAAGTCCAGTTTATCTTGTAATTCAATATAAAATCCTTGCCATTCACACCACTTCCATTCTTCGATATTTGTTTCCTCATAATTTTTAGTTTTGTAATCAATATTTTGAAGATAATCATAATAATCTTTAAAAATAGCATTGTTAATTTTTCCAGAATGATCCTTTAGAATCTTAAGAAAATCTCCTCGCATAAATGGTTTATAATCTTTACTTATAACATCACTAAGATTACTTTGATTGCCTGTTTTGAAATAAATTAAAAGTAGTTTATCTTTTGTAAGTTTTTCTGGTAAATCTTTATCTTTACTTTTAAGAACATCCTTTTCATACCTTTTTAATTGTCCTGAATGATTTTCTGTATTGGTTTTATCCTCAATTATTATTACGTATTCATCATTAACAACAACAAGAACATCAATGTTCTTAAATTGCTTTTTTATAACAACTTTTGAATATATTTTAGGTTTATCAATACCACTTTTTTCTAAAAACGCATTTAAAAGTTCTATACCACAATTATGTAAAGTGATGACTTTATCATTTTTGAATTTGGGATTAGCCCAATTAATTAACCAGCATATAAATGCATCTTGACTTAACTCACTTGTTGCAAAATCAAACAAGTTGTTTCTTTTATTTTCTTTTTCCATAATATTATTTATTTTTATTTAACAAAAACTCAACTGAGTCGATTAATTCATTTTCCGGTGTATTTTCAATATCTGATACTTTTTGTTTTAGATGGTTTCGATAGAATAAATTATCTCCATTTTCGATAATATCATTTTCATTGAAACCTTGTGCATAAGTCTTGAGCAGAGTTTTAATTTTTTCTTTTGAGATCATCCGGTTATCACTCAGGTAGTCCGCCATTTGTAAAAGTAATACTTTTTGTTTAATTAATGTTTTCTCTGCCAGTTCTTTTGCTTTGCTTATCCATTCCTGTACCTTGTCATTAATCACATTATTTTCATCATGCAAATAATTATTAGTGTCCTGATCTTTTACCTGATATGCCGCAGGTAATTTTCCCATCCCACATTCTTTTAGCATTCTTGTTGTAAAATTTGTTGCTTCTTTAATATCATTTTCTGCACCTGTGGTTACATTTTCTTCACCAAAAACAATTTCTTCGGCAACAATTCCTGCAAGATACATTGCAATACGAGAAAGAATTTCTTTTTTCGAAACATATTTCCATTTGAATTTTGAAAAAGTAAATCCGAAATTTTCAACTCCCACGGAAGTAGAAAAAATAACCTCAGGAATTGTTTTCAAAAGTATTGTAGAAATTATTGCATGACCGCTTTCATGAACAGCAGTTATTGCCTGAATATCATCTTTCCTGTTCTTTCTGAGCTTTTCAAGATTAAGAGTTTGCTTTTCGGAAAATGAATGGATCATCTCATTATTTTTATAATACTCAATTGTAATAATATTTTTCTCCGCTTTAAAAATTATCTTGGTAGGAGATAATTTATTCAGTATCATTTCGATTATTATTTTCCCGAGTTTTGTATTTACAATTTGATGAATTGTTGTGAAAACAGGACGTGTTCCCTGTGTCGGATAAACTCCATCCCTATAAATTAAATCACAAATCGAATCGTCAAATTCAATGTTTACTTTTTGTTGGTTGTAAACTTTTTTGATAATTTTATCAAGTTCAAGTTTTATTAATTTCCTGAATGAATCACTGCTAAATGCAGGATAGATAATATGAATATTTCCAAGCCTTGCGATCTGCTCACTTCTGATTCTGTTTCTCAAAGCTTTTTTTATATTGGCGATATTAATTTTTAAAGATTGTTCGTGAAACTCATCTGCATTCATATCAGGATTAAAATTCTTGGTCATGGTATATGCTTCATCCAAATTTCCAAGAACAAAAATAACCGATTTGGAGCAATCAACAAGTTTAGGACTGTTTGCAAATTCAAAAATCTTAAGCAGAAAATTTATTGTTTCGTACCCATTAAAATTCAATAATTGTTTTTTTACATCAAAAGGTCCGGCAAATTTTTCTTTTACCATAGAATGAATTATTTCATGAAATTTTTTTGGAACAAAATAAATATTTTCATTTTCCGGGTTCTTAGTTTTCTTATCAACCAATTCATTATTATTTTCATCTTCGATTTCCTTTTTAAAATATTCCTTTTTGGAAATAACTTTACCCTTTAAAACTTTAACTCCGTTTCTCAGAAAATATCGTAATTTAAGTGTTAAATCATAAACTTCATCAAGTTGAAAATTATATCTCGATATTTGAAATTTTCCCGAATCTAAAAGCTGCCAGATAATACGGGAAGATTTTTTTTCGGATTCCTTTCCCATTTCATCAATTGTTCTTGCATGCTGAAATTCGTCAAGAGCTATCATAATCGGATAGCTATTCACATTTTCGTAAATATCCTGAATCTTCCTTTTGATTGTCCAATCAGTGTCAGAAGTATCTCCAAGGTCAAAACGATAATATTTATTGTCATATTTAAGCAATTCCGAAAGTCTGTTTATAAGTGAGGATTTACCAACTCCTGTCAATCCCCAAAGGTTTATCACGACGGGTTTATCTTGCAAGTCAGGAAATAAATACCATGAATTAATTGCATCAATTACCTCATCAATTACATGGTTAATTCCAACAAATTCTTCTTTTAATTTCTTACTGATAGAATTTAATAATTGTTGTTTTTGGATAATTTCACTTTGTAGTTTTTCAATCTTCTTTGTCATAAATTCTTTTGTTTTATACAAAGATATTGTGTGGGTATGACAAAGTGTGTCGGAGTAATATAAAAAGTTTCAGATGTAGAAAAAACAGGTCGTTCCTACGGAACTTATTTTGTGTCTTCTGACAAATTACCCAAGACTACCGTCTTGGTTTACAAATCGGTTATGCATACGGCATTTTTCTATATTTTTCCATTGCATTTTGTAGGATGTTTTTAATCTCCCCCGCCAACCATTCCGGCTTAATAACTTTAACCCTATCACCAAGCATTAGTATCTTTTGTTCAAACTCAAAATTGGGAATTATGCGAAGTTTGATTACTAATTCATTTTCATTATCAGCAATAATTTCTTGTGATTTATGCAAAGGCAGAGCTTTAATATATTTCCCTTGAAGCGGAATGAAAGATAATATAACTTCCTCCAGTTTATTTATTGAATATGTTAAACCAACTATGTTTTCAAACATTTTAAGAGGGTCTTTCTTTTTATCCGGCGAAAATATTTCATCAGATATTTTAAGATTTTCTATGCGATCAATTCCAAATGTCCTGAACTCATTTAAGTTTCCAACTATTCCAATCACGTACCAGCGATTTTGATATTCTTTTAGTAAATATGGTTCTAATAAATATTTTTTCGTTTTTCCGGTTTCAAAATTTTCATGTGAAAAAGAAATTCTTCTGTGATTTTTTATGGCAAAAAGCAGAGATTTAAGATTTCCAATTCCTTTCAGATATCCCTTTGATTCAAAAGTAATATATTTCAGTCTGTCTTTGCTGTCTTTTAAACTTTCGGCAAGCAAATCGGCTGTCCCGACAATTTCAAGAAAACGAAGAAATGTTTCAATATTAATACTTTGTTCTTCATCAATAAAATAACCATTTTTAATTCGATTATATTTTATTTCGATTCCAAACTCAAATCTTATTTGATCAATATCTCTTTGAATTGTTCTTGTTGAAATTTCAAATCCCTGAGTAAAAAGAAACTCTTTGATAGTTTTAAAAGCAGGATATTTATTACTTCTGATCTTTTCAATTATTAAAGTATAACGTTGTATTGTACCATGTTTCGACATAAATCATTTTTTTTCCGTGAAAATCCGCTTGTTCCGCATAATCCGCGTTCCAATTTTTCAAGCAAACAACTTAGCAATTTCATCAGCATCCGGTTTGATAATTCCTTTTTCAGTAATTATTCCTGTAATATATTTTGCATCGGTAACATCAAAAGCAGGATTAATAGCATCTGAGCCCGGGGAGCAAACAAGAACTTTTTGTTTTTCTCCATTTTCGTTAATTCCTGTCTGGTATAAAACCTCATCCTGACTTCTATTTTCAATAATTATATCTTTCCCTGATTTGCACTCAAGGTCGAAAGTTGAAGTAGGGGCAGCAACATAAAACGGAACTCCGTATTCTTTTGCAACTATCGCTTTTTCCAATGTTCCAATTTTGTTTGCAACATCACCATTAACAGCAATTCTATCAGCACCAACAATCATTATATCCACTTTGCCTTGCGACATTAGAAAAGCCCCTGCATTATCAGGAATGATAACATGAGGGACATTTTCGTTTTTTAGTTCCCAGGCTGTAAGTCTTGCTCCCTGGCTTCTTGGACGTGTTTCATCAACATAAACAAATACTTTTTTCTTTTGGTAATGAGCATAATAAATTGGTGATAAAGCAGTACCATGATCAACAAAAGCAAGCCATCCGGCATTACAATGAGTTTCGATATTAAATCCGTCTTTTATCAATTCGCTCCCAAACTTTCCAATTTTTTGTGAATCTTCGGCATCTTTATTTGCAACTTTTTGAGCTTCGGCAAGAGCATTTTCAACAGAAATTTTACCAGCTTCAAAAACCCTTTCAACAGCATAAAAAAGATTACGTGCCGTTGGACGCGTATCTTCAATATCCTTTTTTGCTTTTTCTAAAAATTTCCAAAAACCATTTTCCGGAGCCTCTAAAAATGCCTGTGCCATGGCATAAGCTGCAGCAGCACCAATAGCTCCAGCACCACGTACAATCATTGTACTTATCCCAAAACAAGTTTCTTTATATGTTTTCGCCTCAAAAATTTTAAATTCAAAAGGAAGAAGATTTTGTTCGATCATAAAAACCGATGAATCTTCCATCCAGATTGTGCGGTATTTTTTACCTTTTACGTTCATGTATTTTTTATTAATATTTCAAATTCTTATTTCAGAAAAACGTACTCTTACTCATACTTCATTTCAATAATAAATTATTTATTGCTGTTTATAAAATAATTTTACTTTTACTATTTTATGCATACACATAAGTAATATTCAATTAATAAAACTGAATATTATCAAGCAGCATGTCATTATGTAAAGCATACAAACTTGCATGTAAATAGCAAATTTAGTTATATCTTTGCATTTATACATAAGTTCGGAATAATTGTTAAATTTTTATTTTGTGAAGAACCTATTCAGAGTATTAAAATTTGTAACTCCTTATTGGGGAAAAGCTTTATTAAATATTCTTTTCAATATTTTGTCAGTGCTTTTTTCATTAGCATCATTTGCTTTATTTATACCTATTTTACAGATATTATTTAAAACCACCGAAGTTCCGGAAGATGTTCAAAATTTTTCTTGGGCTAATTTTGATTCAATAAAAGATAAATTTTATTTTGAGATTGGGAAAATGATAGGCGAGTATGGCGAAATGAAAGTTTTATTTTATGTTGCCATTATAATTGTTACTCTATATTTTTTAAGAAATTTATTCAGATATCTTGCAATGTTCTATCTTGCTCCCATAAGAAATGGTGTTGTTAAGGATATTAGAAATAAACTGTATTTAAAAGTTCTTATTCTCCCTCTTTCATATTACTCCGAGCAAAAGAAAGGCGACATTATTGCCAGAATGACTTCTGATGTTCAGGAAATTGAATGGTCGATCATGAGTTCGTTGGAGATGATGTTCCGCGATCCCATCGCTATCATTTCATATTTGGTTGCATTATTTGTGATAAGTCCATCACTTTCGGTTTTTGTTTTATTATTATTACCTGTAAGTGGTTTTTTTATTGGCAGGATTGGGAGAAGTTTAAAAAGAACTTCTGTAAAAGGACAAAAACAACTGGGAATAATATTATCAATAATTGAGGAAACAATTTCAGGATTACGCATTATTAAAGCTTTTAATGCCATAAATCTTGCTGAACAAAATTTTCATGGAACCAATAATAAATATACTCGTTTGATGATACGATTATATCGCAAGCGTGATCTTGCTTCTCCATTAAGTGAGTTTCTCGCAACAAGTGTTTTAGTTGTGGTTTTGTGGTTTGGCGGTCGTTTGGTTTTAAGTCCTGAAAACCCTTTGGATGCTGCAATTTTCATTGCTTATCTTGGAATATTTTCACAAATAATACCACCGGCAAAATCCATAACAACTGCTGTTTATAATATTCAAAAGGGTGCTGCCTCTGTCGAGAGAATTCAAAAAATATTTGATGCAGAAGAAGTAATTGAAGAAATTCCTGATGCTATTTCAAAAACAAATTTTGATAAAGAAATAGAATATCGCGATGTTAGTTTTTCTTATGAAAAAGAAACTGTTCTTGATAAGATAAATCTAAAAATTAAGAAAGGAAAAACAATTGCTCTTGTTGGGCCATCAGGTGGTGGCAAGTCAACAATGGTTGACCTTTTACCGCGATTTTATGATTGCATAAGTGGTGAAATATTAATTGATGGAATTCCTTTAAAGAATTTTGTAATCTCTGATGTTCGCGGTTTAATGGGAATAGTAACACAAGAATCGATTCTTTTTAATGATACTATCTACGGTAATATTACCCTCGGGATGCAAAATGTTAAAGAAGATGATGTGATTGCAGCGGCAAAAGTTGCTAACGCACATGAGTTTATTTCTAAAATGGAAAATGCTTATAACACAAATATCGGCGATCAGGGAGTAAAACTTTCCGGAGGACAAAAACAAAGGTTAAGTATTGCACGTGCTGTATTAAAAAATCCACCAATTCTAATACTTGATGAAGCAACTTCTTCGTTAGATACAGAATCGGAAAGACTTGTTCAGGATGCTTTATCAAAACTTATGCAAAACAGGACATCAATTGTTATTGCTCATCGTTTATCAACAATAAAACATGCTGATGAAATTGTGGTGATAAAAAATGGAAAAATCATTGAAAAAGGAAAGCATGAGCAACTACTAAAAAATGATGGTGTTTATAAAAATCTGCATGAGTTACAGAATTTTTAATGATTGAATGTTTAAATTAATTAACATTGGGAATTTTAAAAAACCCTTTACAAAGTGTAAAGCAAAAAAACAAAAACAATCCTGAAAGACTTGAACTAAACATTTCAAATAATTTGTAAGATAATAGCATAAAGATGAAAAAATTATTAAAAAAAATAAAAAAACTATCCTCCGATTATCATTATGAAATAATTGCTATTAGAAGACATCTTCATCAATATCCTGAATTGTCGAATGAAGAATATAAAACCTCTGAATTTATAGTTTCAAAACTAATTGAATACGGAATTCCTTTTGAAAAAGGGATTTTTAAAACTGGTGTTGTTGGTTTGATAAAAGGGAAAAATCCTGATTCAAAAGTAATTGCATTGCGTGCTGATATGGACGCTCTTCCCGTTAAGGAAATTAATGATGTTGAATACAAATCAAGAAACACAGGTGTAATGCATGCTTGTGGACACGATGTACATATGGCATCTTTACTTGGTACAGCAAAAATTTTGAATGAAATAAAAAACGATTTTGAAGGATCGGTAAAATTGATATTTCAACCTGCTGAGGAATTAATTCCGGGAGGTGCAAAATTTATGATTGAAGAAGGTGTTTTAAAAAATCCTAATGTAGATAAAATTATGGGACAACACGTTTTCCCTGAACTTGAAGTTGGAAAAATTGGAATGAAAACAGGGAAATATATGGCATCAACTGACGAAATTAATATTACGGTGAAAGGAAAAGGCGGTCATGCTGCATTGCCACATCTAATTATTGACCCTATATATATTGCTTCTCAAATAGTTATTTCACTTCAACAAATTGTCAGTAGAAATGCACCTTTTACAATACCAACGGTTTTGTCTTTTGGTAGATTTATTGCTGATGGTACTTATAACGTAATTCCTAATGAAGTTACTTTGAAAGGAACATTCAGAACATTTGATGAGAAATGGCGTGCCGAAGCACTTCAAAAAATTGCTAAAATTGCTAAATCAATTGCTCAGGGTGCAGGTGGCGAATGTGATGTTAAAATTTCTCATGGTTATCCATATTTAGTTAATGATGAAAATGTTACAGAAAAGTCATTTCAGCATGCCATTGAATATCTTGGTAAAGAAAATGTGGTTGAGCTTGAAATTCGTATGACAGGTGAGGATTTTTCATATTTCAGTCAGATAGTCCCGGGATGTTTTTATCGACTTGGAACAGCAAATTCAACAAAAGGAATAGGTTCAAATCTTCATAAATCCGATTATAATGTTGATGAAGATTGCCTTAAAACAGGAATGGGAGTTATGGCATGGATTGCTCTAAATCAATTAAGAGATTAACAATATTTGTGATTTTTATCTTTTATCAAAAAAGAAATTAAATTTTATAATTAACAATTTATGAAAAAATATATTTTAATTAGTTTGGTTTTTATTGCCACATCATTTGCACTACAAGCCCAGGATTATAATACAGCTGTTGGTTTAAGAGGTGGAACTTCACAAGGATTAAGCATTAAGCACTTTCTAAGTTATGAAACTGCGATTGAAGGAATTGTGAGTACTCGCTGGCGGGGACTTATGATTGTTGGACTTTATGAAATAGAACAGCCTGCTTTTAATGTTTTTGGACTTAATTGGTTTTATGGAGGTGGTGCTCATATTGGCTTTTGGAACGATACTTTTTATAATATTCCATGGGCTGATAACGACCATAATGGAAATTATGTTGTTCTTGGTGTTGATGGAATAATTGGAATAGAATATACTTTTATCGATTTCCCTTTAAATATTTCTGCAGATTGGAAACCTCAAATGAATTTTTTCGGATATACCGGTTTATGGGGTGATGCTGTAGCCATTACCATCAGATATGTGTTTAGGTAAAACCACAATTTCAAAATATTGATTTCAACAAAGACATAATTCTATTATTCTACTCAAATTGCCGTCACTTCTAAATTTTTCTATTTATCTGCTAACTCAATTATATTCTATAGTTGAGGGATAATAAATATGTTTTATTGTAAAAAAAAAGCATGAATACTTTTCAAACTTATATATAAGTATTGTTATATTTGTATTTCATTAATGTTTTTTATTTAAAAAAAAGAAAAATATAAACAAAAATCCGATACAATTATGAATAAAATTACTGTTATTGGAGCAGGAAATGTAGGTGCAACCTGTGCAAATGTTATTGCCCACAAAGATCTTTGTAGAGAAGTAGTTTTGCTAGATATCAAAGAAGGTGTTGCTGAAGGTAAAGCACTTGACATTTGGCAAACAGCTTCGATCAATAATTTTAATACACGTGTAAAAGGAGTTACAAATGACTATCTTGCAACAAAAAACTCAGGTGTGGTTGTTATTACTTCAGGAATACCGCGTAAACCGGGAATGTCTCGTAATGACCTCATAAAAACAAATGCAAAGATAATTACTGATGTTACTCAAAAAGTTGTAAAATATTCTCCTGAAGCAGTTATCATAATTGTTTCTAATCCTTTGGATATTATGACTTATGCTGCTTATAAAGTTGCAAATAAATCAAAATCAAAAGTGTTTGGAATGGCAGGGATATTAGATACCGGAAGATACCGTTCTTTTATTGCTGAAGCTCTTGATGTTTCTCCAAAAGATATTTTATCATTATCCTTAGGCGGACATGGCGATTCAATGGTTCCATTGCCAAGATATACAAGTGTAAATGGTATTCCAATAAACGAATTATTAGGAAAAGATGAAATTGATAAAATTGTTGAAAGAACGAGAAAAGGTGGTGGCGAATTAGTTAATCTAATGGGTACCTCTGCCTGGTATGCGCCAGGTGCAGCAGCAGCACAAATGGTTGAAGCAATTGTTGATGATCAGAAAAGGATTTTCCCTGTTTGTGCATGCCTTGATGGAGAATATGGCTTGAAAGATATTTACATGGGTGTTCCTGTAAAATTAGGAAAAAATGGTATTGAGAAAATTTTTGAAATTGACTTAAATAAAGATGAAAAGAAATTGCTAATAGATTCTGCAAATGATCTTAAAAAAGTTATTAAAATTTTCGATAGTCTATAAATTAATAATTCAATATTTTTTTATGAAGCATCCGCTATAAATTAGTGGATGCTTTTTTTTGTATATCACATAAAAAATTAACATCATTTATTGTTTAAGCTTTTATAAATATTATTGAATAAAAACTTTTTTATTAATTTTACAGAAAAAAATATTCACTATTAAATGAAAAAAATAGTTATTCTCACAGGAGCAGGAATTAGTGCCGAAAGTGGAGTAAAGACCTTTCGCGACAGTAATGGCTTGTGGAATAATTATAAAATTGAAGAAGTAGCAAGTCCTATTGCATGGGCTCAAAATCCTGAAATGGTCTTGGAATTTTATAACCAACGTCGCAAACAGCTTTTCGAAGTTGAACCTAATAAAGCACATTATGCATTAGCAAAATTGGAAGAAAAATATAATGTACAAATCGTAACTCAAAATGTTGATGACCTTCATGAAAGAGCCGGGTCAAAAAACATTCTTCACCTACATGGAGAATTAAAAAAAGCAAGAAGCACCGTTGATGAAAATCTTATTTATGAACTTGACAACTGGGAATTAAAAAAAGGTGATAAATGCGAAAAAAGTTCACAACTTCGTCCTCATATTGTTTGGTTTGGCGAAGCTGTTCCAAATTTTTCAATTGCCATTGAAATTGCAAAACAAGCTGATATTTTTATTGTTATAGGCACTTCCATGGTAGTTTATCCTGCCGCAAGTTTGATAAATTATGTTGATTGCAATACAGATAAATTCCTTGTTGATCCAAATACAACAAGATTGGGAAATAATATTACAAATCTTGAAATTATTACTAAAAATGCTTGTTCCGGAGTTCCTGAATTAGTTTATAAATTATTGGATTTATAATTTTAGATTTATGATTTAGTTTCTTACTTTTGAATTTTTCTTAAAATATTTCTAACAATAATTTAATGGAAGATATTAAAATAACAGTAAAGTCAAAATAATAAATATAAAAAAAACACATGAAAAAAATCACATTTTTACTTTTTGCAGTAGTTTTAACTTTTGCAGGCTGCAAAAAACAATCAAACGTCGATAGAGATTTGATAATTGAATATATTGACGAACATAATCTTGATGCGCATTCAACTGCATCAGGATTGTATTATGTAATTGAGGAGGAAGGTATTGGAACCCATCCAAATGTTTTTTCCTTAGTTATGGTTAAATATAAAGGCTATCTTTTGGATGGTACAGTATTTGACGAAACTTTAGCTAATGAACCTATACAATTTCAACTGCATCAGGTGATTCCCGGATGGCAGGAAGGAATACAAAAATTTAGAACCGAAGGTTCCGGAAAACTGTTAATTCCATCAGAATTGGGTTATGGATCAGATGAACAATCAGATATTCCTGCAAATTCTGTTTTGATATTCGATATAGAATTATTATCTTTCGAAAATTAAAATAATATATCTTCAAGATGACACCAGAACATGAATTTTTACTCGCTAAAATGCAAAACTATTGCAGTTATCAGGAAAGAAGTTTCTTTGATGTAAAAAACAAACTTATTAGCTGGAATGTTCAGGAAAAAATCATGGATAAGATTATTAGTAAACTTGTTGACCAAGATTATCTTAACGAAGAAAGATATGCAAAAGCTTTTACAGGAGGAAAGTTCAGAATTAATAAATGGGGAAAAAACAAAATCATTAACGAACTTCATAAAAAACAAATACCGGATATTTATATACAGATTGGCATTAATGAGATTGATGATAATGAATATTTCAATACACTAAAAGAAATTATTTCAAAAAAAGATGCAAATTTAAAAATTGCCAATCAAGAAAAAAGGATGCAGAAACTTGCAAATTATGCCATTTCAAGAGGATATGACAGAGGGATTGTTTGGAAAGTATTGAATCAAACGATTTAAATATTGCGTTATACTCACAAAAAAAGCTGCAAAAATAATCCTATATCAATTGAATTTCTAAATTGCTGATAAATATTTTGAAATATTTTTTTCTTTGTCAAGGCAAATATTCTTTACATCCGTATGGACGGAAATAATATTTAACGCAGAGAAAGGAAAAAAGAAACGAAATATATCGGTAATTTGGATGTTCTTTGGTATTACTGTTTAAAATAAAAAAAAACTTAATAGAAAAACGTCAAAAATAATCCAAATATTACCTGGACTATTTTTGACGTTTTTCTTATAAAATGTTTAATTTTTGTGAAAAAATATTTTATTGTTTACCATTTCTTTTTTCAACACAATGAGAATCGATAACAGCAATTGAAACCATATTTACGATTTCACTAACAGTGCTACCAATATTTAGCACATGACTTGATTTGTGCATACCGTTTATTACAGGTCCTATTACTTCGTAATGTCCCATTTCCTGCATTAATTTGTATGCAATATTACCAGCACTCAGGTAAGGGAAAATCAAAACTATTTCCGGCAGCATCATAAGAATTTACCCAACGTTTTTCTCCTTTTATTGATTTCAGGATTTGTTCGGCTTTTTTCGAATCATTCCAAAAATCAGGCGATTGTGTTATTTCCTCTTGCTCTTTTATTTCTTCTCTTGTCAATGTCAAAGAAACCTCCTCAAGGCATCAAGCCTTTTCTCAATATCTTTCAGTTCTTCAGTATTATGCATAATTTATTGAAATTCAGATTTTAAAATTCTTTCGCAAATTTAAGATTTTTCTAATTAAAGAAAGGATTATTTCATAGAAAAAAACTTAAATAGTCTGATTTAACACTTTCCAAACAAGCCCCCGATTGTATCCTTTTGAAATGGCGTAGTTAGCAAGATTTTGTATTCTTTTTTCGGGATCAGCAATTTTAATAATTGCATCTTTTTTCGAAATAATCTCTTTCAATGTGTTGAAATATTCATCATCATCAATCTCTTGCAAACCAATCTGAATGTAAATATCAGGGATTTGTTTTTTATTCAGTTCATTAATAATTTCATCAATTACTTTTTCCTGAACCTTCCCGTTAATAAGTTTACTTTTTACATCAAAAAGACTTCTTTCCTGATAGCTGCAATAGTTTTGCATTTTAGCGAGTAAAAATTCATGTCCGGGTGCCATTTTATTATTTATTGATTAATTCTCGAAAGATACTAATTCTATATCAAATATCTGTCAATGTTTTCTTGTTTTTTACATCCTGCAAAAGTAAAAATGTGATTTTTTTCATAATTAATCTTTAAATGATTTTTTCTGTAAAATTAAAAAAGTAGTTTTATACTCTGAAAAAAAAGTAAAAATAAAACTAAACAACATTTAATTAACATTTAAAATCTTAAATAATACAATGAAAGAAATAAATCTATCACTCGACAATCTGGATGAAGTTTTTCCGGAAGAATTTTCGCAAGAACAAATTGCAAAAGCAAAAACATTATTTTTAAAGAAATTAGCTGAGAAAGCACATCAATTTTATAACGGTAAAATACAAACTATCCCTAAAGCTCCTGTTCCCGGTTTTAATTGGTTTAACGTTTGGTACACTCCCGGAGTTTCAAAAATATCTACAACAATAAGAGATGATAACGATACTTCTTTTCAACTAACAAACAGAGGTAATTTTGTTGCCGTTGTAAGTGATTCAACACGGGTTCTTGGTGATGGCGATTGCACTCCTCCCGGTGGTCTTGGCGTGATGGAAGGTAAAGCATTTTTGATGAAATATCTCGGTGGCGTTGATGCAGTTGCACTTTGTGTTGACAGCACAAATGAAAAAGGCGAAAAAGACCCAGATAAAATTATTGAGTTTGTTAAAATGCTTCAGCCAAGTTTTGGGGCTGTCAATCTCGAAGATATTTCTCAACCTAATTGTTATGAAGTTTTGGACACTTTACGTGAAGAATGTTATATTCCTGTTTGGCACGATGATGCTCAGGGAACAGCTTGTGTAACCCTTGCAGGATTATTAAATTCGCTGAAACTTGTAAATAAAAAATTATATGATGTAAAAATTGTTATGCTGGGAGCCGGTGCTGCAAATACCACAATTGCAAGATTGATGATTGCCGATGGTGCTAATCCTAAAAATTTTACTATTTTCGATTCAAGAGGGTCTCTAAATGTAGATAGGAAAGACTTAGAAGAAAACAAAAAATTCTATCGTAAATGGGAATTATGTAAATCTACCAATCCTGATAAAATTAATGATTTTGAACAAGCCATGACAGGTGCTGATGTTTTAATCGCTTTATCAACACCAGGTCCCGACACAGTTAAACCCGAATGGATAAAAGTAATGGCTGACAAGTCTATTGTTTTTACATGTGCAAATCCGGTACCCGAAATTTATCCTTATGCTGCAAAAGAAGCAGGTGCTTATATTTGTGCAACAGGAAGAGGCGATTTCCCTAATCAGGTGAATAATTCAATAGGATTCCCGGGAATTTTAAAAGGTGCTTTGATGGTAAGAGCAAAGAAAATTACCGATAATATGGCTATTGCTGCTGCTCATTCTCTTGCCGATTATGCCGAAAAACGTGGTATCAACCCTGAAAATATCGTTCCTACCATGGACGAAGCAAGTGTGTTTCCACAAGAAGCAGCCGATGTTGCCATGCAGGCAATAAAAGACGGTATTGCCAGAGTTGAAATGACGTGGGATGAAGCGTTTAATAAAGCTAAAGAAGACATTGAATATTCAAGAGGGCTGACTGATAAGCTAACCAAAGACGGTTTTATTAAAGCTGCTCCGCAAGAAATGTTACAAGAAGCTTTGGAATGGACAATTGAACAGGTTTCGTAATAAATTTTAGCTTTATAAATATTAATCCGTAAGTGTTTTGTAAATCAATAAATATGCAAAATACTTGCGGGTTTTTTAATGTACCTTAAATCCGCAAGCAAATTCCATTTGGACACTAATTTCACAAATTAACACGAATTTTATATCACTAAAAATAGGTGAACGATTTTCTGTCTAATCATCTCATTACATTACACTAATAAGTATGCTAAATAATTTGTATTTTTGCACGTTTCTTTCTAACAAAGAATTACTAAAATAAAAAATTATGTATTCATACATTAAAGGTAAACTTATTGAAAAAAATCCTACTTATGTTGTAATAGAATCAGCGGGTATAGGATATTATATAAATATTTCGTTACATACTTTTTCTAAAATTAGTGAGGATGAACAATGCAAGTTGTTTATTCATTTTGTTGTTAGGGAAGATGCTCAGATTTTGTATGGATTTGCCGATGAAGAAGAACGTAAATTATTCCGTCATCTTATCTCAGTTTCAGGCGTTGGTTCGAATACAGCAAGACTAATACTTTCTTCTTTAAAAACTGAAGAAATTTTTGATGCAATAGTTAATAATAAACCGGCAGTTTTGCAATCTGTTAAGGGAATCGGCGGAAAATCTGCTCAGAGAATCATAATCGACCTTAAAGACAAATTAGATAAAGAAGGAATTTCTGTTGAGAATTTAAATATTTCACACAATACTCAAAAAAATGAAGCGTTATCAGGATTGATATCTCTTGGATTTAATAAAAAAATTGCTGAAAAGGCTTTGGATAAAATACTTAAATCCGGAGGCTCTTCTTTGTCAGTTGAGCAGTTAATTAAAAATGCATTAAAAACTTTATAGTAATAATATTATTCTAATGTTCTGAAATACAATAGTATCGTTCTGAACTTTGTTTTAAAAAACAATTAATGAATGGTGTTTTTAAATTCAGACATTAGTTTTAGAAATAATTTTGATCATTTGAGACCAATTATTAAAAATACTTTTAAATATTTATTTCTTTTTT
>Ga0222636_1000209_pt1 | contig 32679 bp, 21 predicted proteins | sample AntAcemetagen141_FD_179811 | JGI IMG/M metagenome (GOLD analysis project Ga0222636, IMG submission 179811) | Saline water microbial communities from Ace Lake, Antarctica - #141 | ecosystem: Environmental > Aquatic > Non-marine Saline and Alkaline > Saline | place: Antarctica: Ace Lake...
GTTAATTCATTTGGATCAAATATTAATTTTATTCAGAAATGCCAAATTTATAAAATTTGGCATTTTTTTTATAAATATGATTTTCTATCTTTGCTAAAACATAAACAAACAATCATGACTCAAAAAAAATACATCTGCCCAAAATGCGGCAATAATTATTACGAAACCGATCAAATACGAACTACAGGCGGTGCATTTTCAAAAATCTTTGATGTTCAAAATAAAAAGTTTACAGTAATTATACCATAGCAATACATAACCTAAACAAAAGGTTCACATAATCGTTTTAATTGGCTAACCATAAACAATGGAATTGAAAGTATTTGGTCATGAAATGAAAATTCCCGTAAAGAAAACCTAATTCCAAAATTACTATTAGGGTGCTCATTTAAAAACAATCTCATACTTTTAAGTGAGCCTGTTTTACCAGCTTTAACTTCAACAGGAACCGGGATATTTTCTACCATAGCCATATAATCTATTTCGGCATTACTGCTTTTTGCATCTCTTGCCCAAAAAAACAGCTTATTATTTTCATATTGATTTTCCAAAGCAATTAACTCTTGTCCAACATACTGCTCCGCAATACTTCCACTATTTATCTGCATCAAATTGTTATTAAACAAAATTGAATGTTCCAGTCGTAATGCTCTTTGCATAAGTCCAATATCCAAATGTAGAATTTTGAATTTTTTATCATTTTTTTCCGCTTCAAAAGGCACACCGTCAGCAGCAGTATGTACAATCTTCGAAATACACATGGTGTCGCAAAGCAAATTAAGAGCTTCTTTTAAATATCGAGACGGAATTAAATTATTAATCTGTGAATATTTATATCTTTTTCCAACCATTGCTGGTGCAGTTAAAAAAACCTCTCTTAAATATTTATGATTAGAAGTTTTTGAATATTTAGCAAAATCTTCCTCATAAGTTTTTAATAAAGCTGTTTGTAAGTGCATAATTTCATTCATCTCTACACTATTTACATAGGATTCAACTATTTTTGGCATCCCTCCCAATATAAAATAAAGTCTTAGAAGTTCTGTGAGTCTATTCTCAAATATGCTTTCAATTTTGTCATTAAGATTTATTGTGTTAATATATCCCCTTAGTTTTGATTGATTTATAGCATCAAGAAATTCACAAAATGACAAAGGGTACATATAAATGCTTTGTATTCGTCCTACCGGCATTTTAAATTTTTCAGACTTTAAAGCAAATTCAATTAGAGATCCGGCTCCAATAACATGCAAGTCCGGCATTTTCTCATAAAAATATCGCAATGAAGAAATTACCAATGGGTAATCTTGTATTTCATCAAAAAACAGTAATGTTTTTCCCGGTCTAATGCTTTCATTCGATAGTATAGAAATTTTTTCAATTATTAATTTGGGATTTAAATTATCAAAACATTTGCCGAATTCAGGTTTCTCTTCAAAATTTATTGCTACACAATTTTCAAAATTATCCTTCCCGAATTGCATTATAGAAAATGTTTTCCCAACCTGCCTTGCTCCTCTGATTAGAAGTGGTTGTCTAACTTTACTATGTTTCCATTTATTTAAAAAAATACTTATATCTCTTTTCATTTCAGCTTGTTTTGAAGTTTATAATGCAAAGATAATTTATTATTAACTAAAACACAAGGTTGTTTTGTACTTTATTTGTATAAAACACAAGGTTGTTTTATGTAAATATTTAATATGATACAAACTTGTTTTGTTTTTAAAAAAATTTATTATTTAAAAAACCACAGGTTTTAATTAATACAGCAACTTTTGAAAAAATTTATTTTTCTATCTTTGTTAAAACATAAACAAACAATCATGACTCAAAAAAAATATATCTGCCCAAAATGCGGCAATAATTATTACGAAACCGATCAAATACGAACTACAGGCGGTGCATTTTCAAAAATCTTTGATGTTCAAAATAAAAAGTTTACAGTAATTACATGCACAAAATGCAAATATTCTGAACTTTATAAAGGAGACACAAGCACTCTTGGCAATGTTTTAGACTTCTTTACAGGATAATGCACAAATAATAATTATTTAATAATCTAAAATAATTTATCATGAAAAATAAAACTCTTATTCTCGTTTTATTAATTTTCTCAACAATTACACTTTTCGACTCATGTAAAAAAGATGGTGATGACGATCCTTCAATAAATATTTTTACAATTGAGGATGATATAGCACTCGGACTGAGTGTAGAACAAGAAATTGCAGCAAATCCTATTGACTTTCCTATACTTGATTATGCTGAATATCCTGAAGCCTATTATCATATTTACAGGATCAGGGACTCGTTATTAAACACCGGAAAAGTCGCCTATTCAGATGTTTTTGACTGGCAAATAAAAATTATACACAACGATAGTGTATTAAATGCTTTTGCTGTTCCGGGAGGTTATATGTATTTTTATACAGGGATCATTAAATTTTTGGATAATGAATCACAATTTGCCGGAGTTCTCGGGCATGAAATGGCTCATGTTGCACGCCGTCATTCAACGGATCAGTTAACAAAAGCATTTGGATTACAAATTCTTTTTTCAATACTTCTCGGAGATAATCCAACTATTATAGCCCAAATTGCTGCCGACTTGGCAAGCGGCTTATCAACTTTGGCTTTCAGTAGAGCTAATGAATACGAAGCTGATGAGTTTTCGGTAAAATATTTATACGAAACAGCTTATGATTCAAGGGGTATAGATGCCTTTTTCCAAAAAATGGAAGGCGCAGCCCACCCTCCTACATTTCTAAGTACTCACCCATCTCCCGAAGACAGAAGTGAAAAAATTACTGAAGTGTGGATTAGTTTAGGAGGAAAAGTTGGTTTAGAATTTGAAGAAAGTTATCAGGAATTTAAAAATAGTTTGCCGTAACTATTTTAGTTTTATTTATTTCCGTAAAGAATAAAATGCCACAGATTCACAGATAAAATTTTTAAAAATAATTATTTGTAAATCTGTGATTATTTTTTAATACCCACTTTTATCTATATGACACCTTATTTTTCTATTTTTGCAAAATGGCAAATAACGAAGATTTATTAAAGAAGATAATTGCTCATTCAAAAGAATATGGGTTTATATTTCAGTCAAGTGAAATTTATGATGGTTTAGCTGCTGCTTATGACTACGGTCAGAATGGTGTTGAGCTAAAAAACAATATTAAAGATTATTGGTGGAAATCAATGGTTCAGTACCATGAAAATATTGTTGGTCTGGACTCAGCAATATTTATGCACCCTACAGTTTGGAAGGCTTCGGGACACGTTGATGCATTTAACGATCCTATGATAGATAATAAAGATTCAAAAAAACGTTATCGCGCCGACGTATTAGTTGAAGACCATCTTGCAAAAATTGAAGAAAAAATCAACAAAGAAGTTACTAAAGCTAAAAAACGTTTTGGTGATGAATTTGACGAAAAAGAATTTCGTGCAACAAACAAAAGAGTACTTGATCGTCAGGCAAAAATTGATGAAATAAAAACTCGTTTTGTTGATGCATTAGAAAAAGATGATTTAGCAGCATTAAAACAACTTATTGAAGACTTGGAAATTAAATGTCCACTTTCCGGATCGAAAAACTGGACAGATGTTCGTCAGTTCAATCTTATGTTCTCAACTCAGATAGGTTCGCTAACTGAGGATTCAAATAAAATCTATCTTCGTCCGGAAACTGCTCAGGGAATATTTGTTAACTATCTGAATATTCAAAAAACAGGTAGAATGAAACTCCCTTTTGGAATTGCTCAGATAGGAAAAGCTTTCAGAAATGAGATAGTTGCCCGACAGTTTATTTTCCGTATGCGTGAGTTCGAACAAATGGAAATGCAGTTTTTTGTTAAACCCGGCGAAGACATGAAATGGTTTAAATACTGGAAAGAAGAACGTATGAAATGGCATCTTTCTCTTGGTATTCCTGAATCACATTATCGTTTCCACAAGCATGATAAACTGGCTCATTATGCTAATGCTGCTTTTGATATTGATTTTGATTTCCCTATGGGTTTCAAAGAGCTCGAAGGAATTCACTCAAGAACCGATTTCGATCTTAATGCTCATCAGGAAATGTCCGGGAAAAAAATCCAGTATTTCGACAATGAAGAAAACAAAAGTTATGTTCCTTACGTGATAGAAACTTCAATTGGTCTTGACAGAACATTCCTTGCTATTATTTCTTATGCTTACAACGAAGAAAAACTTGAAGATGGTTCGGAACGTGTAGTTATGAAATTACCTCCATTCCTTGCTCCTATTAAAGCTGCTATTCTTCCTTTGACAAAAAAAGACGGACTTCCTGAAAAAGCAAGAAAAATAATGGATAAGCTGAAATATGACTATAATTGTCATTACGAAGAAAAAGATACAATCGGAAGACGTTATCGTCGTCAGGATGCAATTGGAACTCCTTATTGTATTACAGTCGATCATCAAACTTTAGAAGATAGTACTGTAACAATTCGCGAGAGAGATTCAATGAAACAGGAAAGAATTCCTATAGAAAAAATCTCAGGGATTATTGCTGAAAGAATTAAAATTGGAGCACATTAAGATTGTAGTATTTCGATAAGTACTCATCAAATAGAATATTTGCTGTGAACATCCGCTAAACGCCTCCAAGGCGCTAAGCGGGTTTACAAATATTTATGAATGAGCTATTGAATGAATTTTAAAAATCAAAAAAAGTGATATTGTTGATTTGCTTTATTGATTAAAATAGAATATTTGCTGTGATCATCCGCTAAGCGCCTTCAAGGCGCTAAGCGGGTTTTTTGATATTAGTAATTTTAACTCGATAAAAGAATCTCACAAACTGTACAAAGCAACTCCTTCCTGCCGAATACTTTCGGGGAATGGGGGAAGGTCCATACGGACTCATTTTAGTCGCTGGGATGGGTTTGATCTAATTCACTACTACTTTCGTACTTCCAACAACGCTTTGCCCGCTTCAAAAATCTAATATTATTGATTTGCTTTATTGATTAAAATAGAATAGTTGCTGTGAACATCCGCTAAGCGCCTCCAAGGCGCTAAGCGGGTTTTTTGATATCTGCAATCAAGAGAAAAATTAAATATTTTGCACAAAGCAACTCCTTCCCCTCAGTGGGGGAAGGTGGGATGGGGGTTATTTCACACTCACCCTTACTCCTTCCGAATGGCTTGCAAACTCCGGAGCATACATACACTCTATACTTGTAATTCCATTTGAGAAATCGCCGGTTTGCGAAACCACAAGCGGATATTCAAATACATAAGTTCCTTTGGGCAGATAATCTATAAAGAAATTTGTAGCCGCATCGCCGGTACTTTCATAATATCCCAAACCATTGTTGTATTTATATCCTGATAAAACGTTTAGCGGCTCAAAAGTGGCGGCTCTCATGTCTTTCATGTGAATGTACTCCATATCGCGGTCAACGCGTAAAACAATTCTCACTTTTATTTTATCGCCTCTCACAAGTGCAATTTTATCAGTTATTTCTTCAATAATCGGACCCGAAGGAGTGTTTCTTTCAACAAAGAGTTTTTTCTCTAAACTTAGAGGGGTTTTATGTGGAGTAATTTTGTCGAGGTCTTCGAAATATTGCCAGTAAAGCGCTCCCCATGCTATACCTTTATCTTTTTTTGTAATTACGATATTGCCCATTTCCGGAGTAATTTCCTCTTTGCTCCAGCTTGTTTTAAAATATCCTGTTCCGGCTTCGGTTTTTATTTCAGGATTATTTGTCGCATCAATCTTTTTATCTCCAATTGTAATTTCAACAATTTCGTCATTTTCAAGCAAATTATTTCCTCTTAATAATAAAGCATAACAAGCTTCGGCAGTTGCTTTTGTAGTTTTCCAGTCTTGTGTTTGCTTTTGTTTTAAAAGCCAGATTTTCATTTCTTCAACAGCTTTTTCATCTTTTGCTATTTCGTCAAAAGCTTCTATTAACAAGGCTTGTGTTTCGATTGGTGCTTGTTGCCAGAAATATCCTCTTTCTGCTCGCCAATACATTCCCATTTCATCAGAAAATAAAGCTCTTTCTTTTAATGATTTTATTATTGATGATGGAGTGGATTTATATCCAAAACGATTTAATGCCAAAGCAATCATGCCTTGCATATAGTTGTTTTTGTTTTGCCAGTATTTATCTGCCTGCAATTTAAAATAGTTTACTGCCTTTTGATTTTTTTCTTTAACAGGAATAAATTTAAGGAAATAAGTTCTGGCATATAAATATTGTATTTGCAGATTTCCAATATGATTTTCATTAATAGTTTTTGGATGTTTTTTTAATATTCTTTCATAATCTTTTGTGATTTCATTGTCGAGATATTCAATAGCATTTTTTATCATTTTCCATGATTTTTTATCTTTCATTGAACTTGTAATGCCCAAATGGCTCAGATGCCCAAAACCTGTAACAATGTGTTGAGTTATATATCTGCTTTCTTTCATGCCTTTGAACCATGGCCAGCCTCCATTCCACAATTGATTATCCTGCAATTTTATCATTGCTGACTGAAGTTCGTTTGTCATGTGATTAAAATCAAAAAGCAATCCTAATCTTTTCTTTCTTTCACTTTCGTTTTTAGCCTGCAAAACCCAGGGTGTTTCCTGTAATAAAACTGATTTCAAGTCCTGATTTTTTTCAAGATTCGATAACAATGCATCCGGAGATAGATTTTTCCAGCTATCGAAAACCTGTTTAATTTTAGGACTTGAATTTGCAATTTCCGATGCAATGCTGTTGGCATAAAATCTTGTAAAAATCTGCTCGGAACATTCGTGCGGATATTCCATCATGTAAGGAAGCGCTTGAATTGCATACCAGGCAGGATTGGATGTAAACTCAAGACTGATATTGTAATTTTTTAAAGTGCTACTTTTTGAATTTATAAGTTTTTTGAACTTAAATTTTGTAGTTCCAATTCCTTTAACAGGCATGGGCAGCGATTCGGTGACCAGCATACGATTTGTAAAAATAGGAAGTGTGTTTTCTTCGCCATCGCTAAACTTATCGGTTTTAGCAAATATCCGGTAAGTTATTGCTTGCAATCCTTCGGGAACAGATATTTTCCATTCAATGTTTTGGCTGTTGCCTTTTTTTACTTTGAAAGTAATTTTTGATAACTTGTGTTGTAAAATATCATCAATAGGTTTCATCGTCAAGGCATCAAAAAATTGTACTTCGGCTTTGCCGGAGAATTCTTCATCTGTAAGTCCGACTACTTTTGCACTAAAATTAATTGTATCGCCTTCGCGGAAAAATCTTGGTGGATTTGCTATCACCATTAAATCTTTTTGTGTTAAAATTTCTTTCTCAAAACTTGCTGTTTTTAAATCTTTGCTATGAGCCAAACCCATAAACTTCCATTTTGTCAAAGATTCAGGAGCGGTGAATTTTATGATAATATCTCCATTTTTATTTGTTTGAAGATTGGGATAGAAAAATGCCGTTTCATTGAAATTTCTCCTTATTTCGGGCATAAATTCAGATGCTTTTTTTGAGGGAGGAGGGGGAGCATTTATTTCTTGACTTACAGGAGAAGCTTCCAATTCTTCTTCTAATTCAATATCATCATCAACAATATTTAAAATGTTTTCTGTTTTAGGGGATGATATCAGCATTCCATTGTCCATTTTGGCAAATCTTTGATTATATCCTCCAAAAGAATAATTTCTGAACCAGTTAAGCTGATCATAATACTGTTGAATAACAAGGTTTCTCTTATCATAATCTTTAACAAAATACCTGCTGTTATTTGTTCGAAACGAATTATTAATATTCCAAAAACCTGAATTATTATAATTTATATTGTGAATATTAAAAAGCCATTTGTTATTTTTAAATGCATCCAAAGAAGCGTCATACATGGTGCTTAATAATTCGGCAGCAATTTTTTCTCCGGCATTTCCGCTGATATTAATTTTCCATTCTTCCTTGCTGCCGGGAAGTATTTTATTGCGAAATGTGTTAAATGTAATTTTAAGGTTTTGCGATGGATCGGGAACAGTAACCGTAAATTTATTTTGATAACTTCTGTTATTTTTCACGAAAGTGAAACTTACATCAAAAGCTCCGGTCAGATTTTTTGTTACCGGAATTTCAAGTTTCTTTTGTTCATTTTTAAGCGAAATCCACTTGCGTGATTTTACAGTATCGCGATAAATAATTTCGTATAGTACATTTATTTTTTTGTTGGAAGAACCAAAAAGTACACTTGCATTTTCGCCAGCCAGAGCTTTATTTTTCAGTACTTTCATCCAATTATTTTCCTTGGCGGGAATAGTTTTCGAATCGAGTGAATAAAGTGTGAAATATTGTTCGCTTATAATTTCTTCAGCAAAAATATCTTTTGTTTTTATTGTAATAATGTATGAACCCAAATCCCAGCTTTTAAGATTGGGTATTGTAAAAACTGATTCTTTTTGGGTGTCAAAATCAAGCTGAAAACTTAGTTTTTCTTTTTCCCAGGTTTTGATATTATTTTCATCATCGTAAATATCCATTGGAAAGTTTTTGCTAAATTCCTCCTTGCTCATGATAAACACATCGGGTCTGTCCCATTTGCGGCTTCTGAAAATTTTATTGGCTTGTTTTAGTTTGTAAATCATTAAATTACCTTTTGCCGCTTCAGTTTCGCCATTAAGATTTTTTGCTGATATTTTAAATCCCTGGTTAATATTATTATCAATATCCTCGTCAATATCAACATTTATAAGTAGTGATTTGTTACTTACCGAAATTGTTTTCTGTGACGAATGAGTTTCGCCGCTTATATCGGTAACATCAGCATAAACTACAAAATCAAAAACAGGATTATTTTTTTTATCGATACTTTTATCGGCAATAGCTTTAAAGTCAATAGTAAATTTTCCGTTTTCGTCGGTTTCAAGAAATCCATTTTTTATTTCAGTGCTTGATGTTTTATAATAATTTCTAAACCAATAATAAAATGGGTAGCGAACTTCTCTCACAATTCTGTATTTAACTTTGGCATTATCGATTGCATTTCCGGCATAAGCTAATGCAATCCCGCTAAGTGAAAGCTTTTGATTTAATTTATAAGAACCTTTGATGGGTAGAAATCTTACTTCAAATTTCGGGCGTTTATATTCTTCAACTGAAATATTTACAGTTCCTGAATTATTTTTAATTCGCATATTTCCATTTAAAACACCTTGTGGTGCAGTAAAATTTCCACGAAATGAGCCATATTCGTTTGTTACTAAATCGAGTGATGAAATTTTCTGATAATTTACATCATAAAACTCAACAGTAGTTTTTTTGTTTGGCATGATTTCGAATTTATCTGCTGTTTTTTCAAGCATTATTCCTTTAAAATAAATTGTTTGCCCGGGTCGGTAAATAGCCCTGTCGGTGAAAAAGAATGTTCTTTCTATACTTCTTTCGTCACTATAATTTTTATTTTGATAAAAAGAATTTGAAGGAATAAGAGTATCATTATTATTCGAAAATCGTAAATACAAACCACCAGAGAAAGTATTTTTTCTAAACGGAATTTTCACATATCCGCTTTTGTCGGTTTTGTGTTCCGATAATTTTTCGAGTTCGTAAATTCTTTGTTTGTTATTGTATTTTTTACTAAAAACTTCAACTGTCGAATTTTTTAAAGCCTGACCGCTTTCGCGATTAAGAACAAAGATTTCAGTTTCGCCATTATTGGTTTTTTTATCGATAAAACTAATATTTGAAACCCAAAATGAAGATACTGAAAACTTTGATTGTGATATAGAAAACTTCTGATCCGACGAAACCAGCACAACATAAAAGCCTGTTGGTAATTCGTGTAAGTTGATTTGTGTGCTGTGTTGTTGAAAATCACCATCATCAATTAAATTTAAATGAAACTCTTTAACAGGATGGAGTTTTGAATAATGTTTTATAAGTTTTTTTCTTGAAAGATTCCTGTCAATTTCGGCATTAGTTTTATAATCTACTTTTAAAATTCTAAAATATGCTTTAGAAATATTTTTATACGAAAGCGATGCTAATATTGGTTTCTGAGGAATATTAACGCTTTCGGTTTTTATATTTAATGATGATTTTTGAATTTCGTTGATTAATGTTTTACAATTATTGGCACCTTTTGAATTTGGGAATTTTTCAATGGCTTTTTTGCAGATTACCTCAGCAGTTTTCTTGTCCCATTTATTTTTATTTTTTTCCGGTGGATTGTAATCCGAAGCACTTAATAAATAGTCTTTTGCAAGCTCGTACGATACATCAGCCGAAGCTTCGGAATTTGAATAAAGACTTTGTAAATTAGAAAGCGAAAGTCGGTATAAATTGTTTTTTAAATCGATGCCGGCAGCATTTCTGTAAACAAAATTTAATCGTTTTAGAGTGATGTCGATAAGTGCTGTCGGGTTTTCGTCGTTTAAATGAAACTCGGTAAGTTTTTGGAAAATATCAATTGCGTAATATTTTAATGAAGATTTATCTTTTGTAGAAATATTAATTTTTATAAAATCACTGTTGCTGGCAAAAAATGCTTTATCATCAATCTTGAATTTGTATATCGGACTTGTGATGGAATACTCGTCATTAGTAAAAAAATTGAGTGCCCGGTGAGCAAGAAAATCGTAAAGTGTGGGGCGATAAAGTTTTGAATTTTCTTCTTTTTTCAGAATTAAATCGAATTGATGAAGTTTGGTGCTTTTTAATAAATCAGGATTGCTGAGCGAAAGCAAATAATTTGTAATAATTTCGTTAGTAATTTTCTTTAAATCCCAGGTTTTAATATCATCATTTTTAAAATTAATTGTTTCCGAACGATTATAGAAAATATATCGGTTCGAATTAAAATAATTCTGGTAAACTTCGGCGAGCATGGAATACAAAACAGGCTTCTCAGTTTTGTCAGCTTCTTTAATTTCGAGTTTAATATCTTTTATTGTTTTAACAAGAAAATCTTCCTGATAATCGCTTTTCAGGCTAATTTTATACAACACAGCTTTAATAAACTGTGGGGAATTATTTTCCGATTTTGCCTTTTCATAAATCTCCTCAACAATTTTCAAAGCAGATTTCGGAAGTCTTTTTTCAATTAATGACTCAACTTTTTTCCAGGCATCTTCATAATTATCAATTACAACAGGAAGTGAATTCATCGAATTATTATTCATTAAAGAAAAACTACTGAAAATTGTACTTAATCCAAAAAGAGCAATTAAAAGAATTGTTTTTGATTTCATGTGTTAATGGTTTTATAATAATTCATAAAAATATCAAATTATTTGTAACTAATCACTATTATTTAGGACGTCCCTATCGGGACTTAGATGTTATATGTTCCTCATCACGGTACTTCCGTACCGTGTTACAAATAGAGCGTCCTTACAGGACTGATTAGATACAATTATTTGTTTTAAAGCAAATTTTGTACCTAAAAAACTTTAGGAAAAATTATTGGATTTTTTGAAAGGATTGAGAATGATATAATTTCTTTTAAAATTATTAATAACCGGCAATCTGATTAATTATTTTCTTATCACAATTTTACCTGATTTATTCAGTCCTTTGGCTCTAAGTATATAAATGTAAAAACCGGGCTTTAGCATTTGAACATTTATTACTTCTTTAGGATTTTTTAGCTCCGTTTTTATAAGTATATTGCCATAAACATCAATAATCTCAAGAATACTTTTTTCGTATTGTTTTGGGAGTTCGAAAGTGATAAATGATTGGGCAGGATTTGGATAAACTTTTACAACAGTTGTGTTATATATATTTTCAACAACATTTACGGTAGTGTCTGATATCCCAAACACCCAGTAATTTCGACTAGAACCATATATAAAATTTGAACAATTTACATCACCTGAAGGGCTATAAAACATTTCTCCGGCAACTGCATAATTATAATCACTGAGTTGAATAACCCCATGAACTCGCTCTCTTGAATGCCCCCCTATACATTGTTGCCATAACAGTTCACCAGTGCTATCAACCTTAAAAATCCAGATTGAAGGATTCTCAGAACTATTTGAAGGATTTCCAACAACATCACCATCGAAAGAGCTGGTAATGCAAAAAACCATAAAACCTCCATCAGATGTTTGGAATATTCTTTTCGGAACCTCTCTGCCTGAACCCCCATAGCATTTTTGCCAGATAATTTCACCGGATAAGTCAGTACGGATAAGCCAAATATCAATTCCACCATGCCAACCTGAACCTGTTAAATCACCGTCGCCTGATTCACCATATGCCGCTATTAAATAACCATCATTAAGATTTAATACCCTCACCGCACCATCGTGAAAGCTTCCACCATAACACTTGTGCCATTCAGGATTCCCTGAAGAATCAAGTTTGTAAATAATTGCGTCAGCATAATTTGGTGTAAAGGATGTGCAACCGATATTACCGGTTATACCATCAGGGATACCTGTCAGTCCAACAAGATATCCACCGTCATTTGTTTGTGTTACACCGTTAACAGACTCTGGGTTGGCAGACCCAACAGTAAAATCCCATTCTTTATTGCCCAAACTGTCGAGTTTTACCAACCAACCATCATAATTACCATACCAGTTTGTTATATCGCCACCTTGTGAGAAAATATCAACCAGAGCAATAAAACCACCGTCATTGGTTGAAACCCCATAATGACTGTAATCACTCACACCGTTTGCATTACCCAAGGTTCTTTCCCAAATAAATACTCCTGAACTATCCATTTTGCCAACCCACATACTATATACATTAGGATATGGTTCAGAGACTGTGCCACCTGTTAAATAATAATATGGGCTACCAATTGCTTTTTCCATCCTGTAACCTCTTACATAGTAATAACACTCTTGCCAGATCAAATTACCTGTATTATCAATCTTTAGCAGCCAAGTACCTCCATCGTCAGAGCAAGTTACCTGACCATCGCCTCCTTGTTCCATGCCAACAACCAAATAACCTCCTTCAGTTTGTGCAATATCATAAGCAATGTCATGATCCATGCTACAAAAACATTGCTGCCAATCAACTTGCAACTGACCAAAAAGTGTTGAGGAACATAATAGTAATATTGCTAAAATAAAAATCAGTTTTTTCATATAACCCCCTCTGCCTTTAGCATCTCCCCCAAATGGGGGAGAAAGACACAAAAACATTAGTTAATTATTTACTTATTACTATTTTACCTGATTTACTGAAACCAGCCGTTTTAAGAGTATAAACATAAACCCCGGGCTTAATTCTTCTTGTATCCCAAAGCTTTTGGCCTTGTTTTCCACTAACTTCAATTATTTCAACTATGCTACCTGATGTATTCCTTATTATTATTGAACCTGTGTTTTCATTATCAGGCAATGTGTAGTCAAAAGCAGCCCATTGTTTTGCCGGATTGGGTTTAACCTGAATATCCAAACCATAAATTTTTCCAAGAACATCAGGGTTTATAATTGCATTGCTCTTATATCCTGCCGTTCCTTCTATATCAGGGCAAGCAGCACAATATTCATTATAAACGGCTTCAAGTATGCTTTTTGCTTGCGAACCCGCTACTCCTGTGCTATTGCTGGCTATATAGGAAATGTTTGCTTTTTCTGTACTGTCAAGTTGAAATGTGTTTCTGCCCTGTTGAGAAAGTGTTTGGTGCATAGTCAGCATATTAATATAATACAGGTGTTCAATCGAATCATTGCCCTTTAAATTGTATAATGATGGTAGCATATTTGCAAGTGTAAAAGCATCTGTAAAATTGCCTTCACTGATATATGATGAGATAATTTGCCTATCGGATGTAATCCCCCCAAGATTGTTTAGCCAAGTACGCAATTCAACATAATCGGTTACGGTATCGTTGTGTATGCTACGTATAATATCGTAAGCAGCACGGTAATAACTTTGTTTATAACTGGCCATCTGCTTTTGCAGGGCTGTTTTGTAGGTAGTGCCCCCTGCAAGTTGCTGTAACAAAACTATCATATAATCAGGTAACGGGTCTTCCTTATTTTCAAGGTAACTTATCAAAGTGTCCTTTTTCAATTCATCGGGGTTTGCAGCGAGAATATCAAATAAAGCAGATTCTGTAAACACATCTGTTTTATCAGCGGCTTCTTTTAATACCTCAAATGACAAATGTGGTGAATCACCAAGCAATTGAGTACGCAAAGCCCACATGTCATCTGGTTGGGCAGTTTCAATGTCGAGTTTTTCACTTTCGGTATCACCGCCATCAATGTAGTTGTCATAAAGTGTTTTAGTGCTATTGTAATCAATAAGGTTATCATAATACACCTGCTCTGCATTTACTTTTTGCTGAGTAGTAAGTGTTAAATCCAGCTTAGGATTACCTCCATAATGTGATGGGCATGTGTTTCCCGCATTGGTAAACATAACTTCAACATTATAAATCAACTCAGGGGTTGCATTGCTGTTATTGGGGTTTGTGTAATAATCAACCTGATATTCACCTCCATTATAAAAATGCCATCTTGCACCATTTGTGGTAAAAGTGTTTGCTGCAGTATAGTTTTCATCTCCCTGATTTAATTGAATACCGGAATGATAATTAGGAAGTTCATCATCAGCAACAAAAAAATCAGCAAAGTTACTGCTGTTGTTATTGCAATAATATGCAAGGCCTTCCCAAATATAATACCCCCAGTTCTTACCATCTGAAAAATTTGCATAGCTCAACCCAGCAAATTCATTTTTGTATATTTCGTTCACATCTTCCGAACTGTTGATTACAATTCCAAAATAATTAGAGAGAGGATTTCCTGCATATTTGCTGAACCCATTTTCCTCAAATGCAAAACCTGTAACATAATCTGTATAAATACCTGTTCCACAACCATTGTAATTACCAACCTCAAAATCGGAGAATAGAACACTTGCGTTATTCATATTTAGTGTTCTTACTCCATAGGCGTTGTCAAAAAAGTCCGCCCTGTTAACACTAAATGACACAGCACTTCCACCATCATTAATAGCATTTACTGCACTAAAGAACCCTGTAAAAGTACACCTGTCGTAATCAGCTTCAGGACAGGGGTTTTGCTGTGAGGTGCAAATTGCGCTTACCCTAAACTTGGCATCATAACCTGCAATGGCATGGTTCCAATCAGATGCTCCGCTAACATTATCAGCAAGGCTAAAATCACAAGCTTGGAAATCAATACCTTTAACATGAGCTAAATCAACGTGTTTATAGAATGTTTCAAAACCCAAATAGTTTTCGGTAATTTCAAATATGCAGTTTTTGAAGTTACTAAAATAATCCCATTCTATCTCGGGATAATATGGATGGAAGTTGCGATAATGCAGTGCGTGGATAGATTTGGCATTGTTGCGGAATATAGCACCATCAGCAAACACTATACCACCGGTTGTGCTCCAATGATCAGGGTTCCACAAATCAACAGCTACAATAGCATTTTCAATTGTTGCACCATTCTTGAGTTCTAAATATCCTTGTTGATAATTACCATTAGCATCGGGGAATTGGTGGGCTGTTTTGTCGCCCCATACTTGGATGCCTTGCCACATTTGATTATCCAGACTGGTTAATGTTCCATCGTCAATTATTAATTTACCACCAGGTTCAACAATAACTTCACTGCGTTTAGATAGTTTAATCTTTGAAGTTATAATTAATGTTGCATTATTCTTTATTTCAACACCACATGCAATAACTCTGTCATCATTCCAGATTTCGTTGGTACTTATAACAATAGGAGCACAATTATAGGCCATTTCTACTGCCTTGAATGCATTAACTCTTCCTGCTCCCAGCATCTCTGGATAATTATTTGCATCAGTAACCGGATCAGCTGTTGATTTAATAAAATGTTGAATTTCTCCTGGTGTGAAATCTGGATCAATAGATTTTAATAATGCACATACTCCTGCAACAATTGGCGAGGAAAACGAAGTGCCACCATATGAGCCATAATATGGCCACTGATTTGCTCCGCATTCAGTTTCTGCTGCACCCATAATATCGTATCCAGGTGCACAAATGTCAACTTCTGCAAAATAACTATGAGTTGCTTCATTTGTTCCATAGAAAAACTGGTGATTGTCATTGATGTCAGTGCTTGTTACAATAATTATTCGATCGTCATACTCAGGATTAAAAGGATAAAATGCATGGTAATTATCAGGAGGTGTTCCACAATGATGCCCTCCCAGTCCGTTTCCTGCAGGCATAACAATTACTGTCCCATTATCAAGTATTTCTTTTACAATCAATTCTTCTCCTGTTGATGGCATGGGAGAACAACCTAAAGAACCACCTGCACAGGAGACAAGCACATCGGCATCCATTACATTAGAAGCATGTAGAGCTTTTGCAAGTGTAGTTTGACGGTCTGACCACATATAAGCAACAATTTTCGTGTTAAATCCTACGGAAGCTAATTGACCTTGTGGTGATCCTCCTTGTTCAGTTGTTTCTGCTGATACAAAACTTGCAACAGTTGTGCCATGCCAATGTGTTGTATTACATGAATACTGATAATTGGAATATGGGTCATAATGGGGTGATATTTCATTTGCCAAGTCAGGATGTGTTACATCGAAGTTTGCATCAATTATTGCAGTTGAAATATTTGGGTCTCCTAGTGTTATATCCCAAGCATCATCTGCCTGAATTCTTTTTAGATGCCATAACCAATCATCAGCATGAGCTACCCACATGTAATCAATTGGATCATAAACATAAACAGAATCCATGACTTCAAATTTTGAAAATCTGTCAAACTTGCCAGAAAAAGAAGAATTTAGATCGTTGATTACGTTATCTATGTCGCCACTGCTATTGCATCGTATTTCATGTATCTTCAGCAATTCGGGTGTTTTTGCAAATGGCAAAGCTTGTTCATAGTAAACAACCTGATCTTGAGTAAAAAGTGTATTTAATTCACTTTTTGAGGAGAAATCAGTTCCTTGTGATGCAGCAAATTCAGCATCATTTACCCAAACCCAACATATTGTATCATGGTATATCTGAGCATTTGCCTGTTGGAGAAACAGTGCCAAAAGAAAAAGCAAATAACTAATACGAAAAGCGTTACGACTTCTTTTAAAGTATTTCATAATGTTTAGAATTTAGTTAGTAATTACTATTGTTTGATAATAAATATATGACTTGTTAATTATTGTAACTATATAAATACTTTGATTTAGTTTACTTAAAAAAATAATATGTTTATTGCCTATTAAGGTTTTTTGTTTTATTATTTGTCCTGTAATATCTCTAAGTATCAACTCTGATTTAGGATGGAATTCTTTCGGTAGTTCAATATGTAATTCAGTTGTTGCTGGATTAGGATACATATTAATGGTTTTTGTTTTTGACTTATCAGGTAAGCCAATGGTATTAGGTTCACAACCTATAAAATTGATGTTATTGTTTACATAAACCAATGTATCTGCATTGTATTTGCAAGCAACATAAAAATGATCATAACCAGGGTCTAAAGCATATATCAAACTAACATTAGGGCCAACACCTTCAATAAATTCTACAGTTTCGTCCCATATAGTTTGTAAATCAAATCTTATTATTTTTTTACCATCATGAAAGAATACACTATCAACACTGCTCCATGTAGTTGAGATTTGAAAAGTATCACCAACTATTAAGCTCATATTCATTATTAGTTTTTCATCATTACTATACGGATTAACATACCATATTTTACCACTATTTATATCCTCTCGCACTTTCCCAATATAAACAGTATCAGGATAAAGTCCAAATAAAAATAATTTGGAGTAAGTCGAATCGGGATGTTTTTTTGTGTAAAGTTGCTCCATAACAATTCCAAATAGTTCCTGATGGGCTACATCCCATGAAGTGGAATCAGCCGCAATGATTGGTTGGTAGGGTTGAGTAGAAGCAGGAATAGATAATGTAAGAAACAGAACCAGTATTGCGAATTTTGTTGACCAAAAGATTATTTTACTTTTCATTTTGTTTACATTGTTTTGTAATTATTTATACATGAATAATTTTATTGTTTGAAAGTAAATGTTGCAATAAAACTATTGAAAAAATTATTATTTTTCATTTTTTCTATATCTATTTTAATTACTTGAAAAACAAAAGGATTTTTTTTAAAAAAAACAAATATACGAATTTTTACATACTTTTACAATAGATTTGTAGTTTGTTTCTGGTTTTAAGCTAATTAGTTTGCAAACAAAGATGATTTTAATGTGAACTATGGAGTTTAAAAATAAAGCTGGTCGGTATTCATTTTCAAATATTTTTTTACTGCAAAAAATGTAGAAAAACTGGAGATAATAATTCCCAATAAAATCACTGTACCAAAAAGGATCAGAAAAATATTAATGTCTTGAAGATTGATAAGTTCGGGTAATTCTTTTCGCGAAAAATATATTATTCCCATAAGGAAAGCAATTGCAATAAAAGCGCCATAAACTCCTTGCATTATTCCATTCAACAAAAATGGCCGGCGAATAAATCGTTGTGTAGCTCCTATCAATTGCATACTTCTAATCAAAAAACGTTTTGAATAAACAGATAATCTAATGGTATTATTTATCAATGCGATTGAAATAACCAAAAGCAATAAACTAAATCCAAGAAGTATTAAACTTATCTTTCGAAGATTTTTATTTATCAGGTTAACAAGAGATTTTTGATATAAAACCTCCTTAACATTTTTATTTTTTAGCAGTTTACTTTCGATGTTTTGGAGGCTGTCGAGATTTGCGTATTGAGCTTTAAGCCTTAAATCGATAGAAGGAAGAAGCGGATTATATCCCAAGAAACTTATAAAATCTTCTCCCAAATCATTTGTTAAATCTTCGGCTGCTTTTTCTTTTGTAATATATTCAGTTGTTTTAACGTAATCGGTAGCATCCAAAGTTTTTTGTAACTGAATAATTTCGGCTTCTTTAATACCTTCTTTCATAATAATCGAAAATCCTATATTTTCCTTAACGTGATCTGAAAGTTTTTTTGCGTGCAAAATAATTAATCCCAATACACCTAACATTAACAAAACCAAAGTAATGCTCACAATTGTAGTAAGGTATGAAGATTTCAGACGACGTTTATTATATTTTTCTTCTTGTTTTGACATAAGAGGGCTAAATTACTAAAAAAGTATTTTATCGGTTTATTAATAATTCATTTCTTTATTTTTAATTAGCATGTTTTTAAAAACCTATTTTAATATCGAATATCGAATACTGAACACCGATTTGAGATTTATACTTCGACATTCGTTAATTGATATTCGTTATTCTTTTTTTCTCAAATTTCCTCTATTTCCATTATTTCCCCTATTCCCTTATTTCCTTATTCCCATCAATTATCCCTTACTTTTTAAAGTAAACAAAGTAATCTCTCCAAAATTATTAAACCTTACAGGAATACCTGAAACTCCACAACCCGGACTCGTATAACCTGTCATTTTTTTCACTTTCCAAAGACCTTTAATAAATTTCTTATCATCAAACTGATGTGTAATTATCGGTTTACCACCGGGCAAGCAAATCTGTCCTCCGTGAGTATGCCCACATAAATAAAGATTGTAATTATTATCTGCAGCAACATCATATAATTCCGGTGTATGGACTAATGCTATTTTGAAATAATTTATCGGCTCGTCAAGAGAAATTATTGCTTGATCAGTAAAATAATAAAATGGGTCATCTGTTCCGGTAATTGCAATTTTATCTTTTCCTTTTTCAATGAAAATTGTTTCATTGATCAATAGTTTTATTCCTAATCTGTCTTCGTATTCAGCCATTAAGTATGTATCGTGATTACCCAAAACTGCATAAATCCCATCTTTAGCTTTGATAGAATCAACTATTTTTTTTATTGGTCGTATAATGCTTTTAAAACTCCCGCTGATGCTTCGTCGATAATCGCCGGTAAGAACACAAACATCATAATTCAAAGATTCAATTTTCTTGGAAATAATATTATCAAGGCCCGGGAGACTATCAATATGAAGGTCGGTTAAATGAAGTATTTTATAATTGTTGAAAGAAGAAGGAAGATTCTCAAATTCAAGCACAATTTCTTTTATTTTGATATTTTTTGCATTCTCTTGCCCTTTTATATATAAGCCTGATATTTTTAAAAATAATACAAAAATATTCAAAAGTCTTTCAAATAAAGACCAATTGCTTTTGCTACGTTTTCCGCTACGTTTGTTTTTGTACTTATTGGTTTCCAGTACCGATCTGGTTGTAGCCCATATTATTCTTTTTTCAAGCATAAACGTTTTTTTATGTAAAAATACAAATAAACATGAAATTCTAAGTAAAACATATGGATTCTTAAGTTTGTTGCTGACTAACAGATTTTTATAATTATTTTTTTTCGATAATATCTGAATATTTTATGTGTTAATAAAAAATGGTATTTGATTCGATTAACATAAATTTGCATTATCTGTGAATCTATGGTTTTTTATTTTTTACATACATAAAATCATTCAGAGCCAATTTATTTCATGATTTCTATGTTCTTTTTTTTTAATTTCGCAGATTAAATTAAAATATTTACATCTGGCAATAGCAAAACAACATGGAATACAATTTTGGAGAGATAGAAAAGAAATGGCAAAAGTACTGGAGATTAAACAAAACCTATAAAACGGAAATCGATCACAACAAACCAAAATATTATGTTCTTGATATGTTTCCTTATCCATCCGGTGCAGGCTTACATGTTGGACATCCTTTAGGATATATTGCATCAGATATTTATTCAAGATACAAACGATTAAAAGGTTTTAACGTTTTGCATCCTATGGGATACGATGCTTACGGTTTGCCTGCTGAACAATATGCAATTCAAACTGGAACACATCCTGAAATTACCACTAATAAAAACATTGAAAAATACAGAGAACAACTTGATAATATTGGATTTTCATATGATTGGGATAGAGAAGTTAGAACTTGTGATCCACATTATTACAAATGGACACAGTGGGTTTTTATTCAATTATTCAACTCATGGTATGATAAAAATAAAGATAAAGCTCAGCCAATAGATTCTTTGGTAAAAGAATTTGAAACCACAGGAAACAAAAATATTAATGCATCCAGTGATGAAACTGAATTATTTTCGGCTGAAGAATGGAAATCGAAAACAGAAAAACAACAGCAAGAAATGCTAATGAATTATCGTCTTGCTCATATTTCAAATTCCATGGTGAACTGGTGTCCTGATCTTGGAACCGTGCTTGCAAATGATGAAATAAAAGATGGTTTGTCGGAAAGAGGCGGTCATCCCGTTGAAAGAAAGTTAATGAAGCAATGGTCGTTAAGAATTACTGCTTATGCTCAACGATTACTCGATGGATTGGAAACAGTTGATTGGACAGATTCTATAAAAGAAGTACAGAGAAATTGGATTGGAAGAAGTGAAGGAGCTATGGTGAACTTTCACCCCACCCCAACCCTCCCCATGGGGGAGGGAGTTAAAAGCTCTAATCAAACTTTTGATGAAAATGATTTTCCTCCATTCTATAATACAGATTCTCAGATGTGGAATGTTTTGAAAGAAAAAGCTAAAGAAGCAAGAAAAAATCCAACGGAAGCTGAGTTTGTTATTTGGGAAAGATTAAGAGATAAACAAATTGCTTACAAAATCAGAAGACAGCATGTTATTAATAGATTTATTGCTGATTTTGTTTGTTTGGAAAAAATGACAATTATTGAAATTGATGGAAAAATTCACGACACCCAAATTGAAGAAGACAAAGAAAGAACAGAAATTCTAAACAAACTGGGATTTTCAGTTATTCGTTTTTCTAATGAAGAAGTAATAACAAGTATTGATAAAGTTATTAATAAAATAATAACGTATTTAGATAACAAAGTCCTCCCTAGTGGAAATTACCCCACCCCGACCCTCCCCATGGGGGAGGGAGATAGAATCTCTAATTATTTTATTGAAGAAAAAGATACTCCTCCATTCTATAATACAGATTCCCAGATGTGGAATGTTTTGAAAGAAAAAGCTAAAGAAGCAAGAAAAAATCCAACGGAAGCTGAGTTTGTTATTTGGGAAAGATTAAGAGATAAACAAATTGCTTACAAAATCAGAAGACAGCATGTTATTAATAGATTTATTGCTGATTTTGTTTGTTTGGAAAAAATGACAATTATTGAAATTGATGGAAAAATTCACGACACCCAAATTGAAGAAGACAAAGAAAGAACAGAAATTCTAAACAAACTGGGATTTTCAGTTATTCGTTTTTCTAATGAAGAAGTAATAACAAGTATTGATAAAGTTATTAATAAAATAATAACGTATTTAGATAACAAAGTCCTCCCTAGTGGGGAGGATTTAGGTGGGGTTGAGGATTTAGGTGGGGTTATTTCCGTTTTCACTACTCGTCCTGATACCTTGTTTGGAGCCACATTTATGGTAATTGCTCCTGAGCACGAACTTGTTAGTAATATTACCAGCCCGGAAAGAAAAGAAGAAGTTGAAGAATATATCACCCGTTCAAAAAACCGTTCGGAAATAGAGCGTATTGCCGAAGTAAAAAATATCACCGGCGTATTTACCGGAGCTTATGGAATTAATCCCCTTAACGGGAAAAAAATTCCAATTTGGATTGCTGATTATGTACTCGCCGGTTACGGAACAGGTGCAATTATGGCTGTTCCCGCACACGACAGTCGCGATTATGCTTTTGCAAAACATTTTGATATTCCAATTATTCAGGTTGTTTCGGGGGGCGATATTTCTGAAGAATCTTATGATGCCAAGAGCGGCAAAATGATGAATTCTGATTTCATTAATGGAATGGAAGTGAAAGACGCTATCAAAGCTGTAATTAAAAAACTTGAAGAAAAAAAGGCAGGTTACGGCACTATTAATTACCGGCTTCGTGATGCAATTTTCAGCAGACAACGTTATTGGGGTGAGCCTTTTCCTGTTTATTATAAAAACGGAATGCCTTATGTTTTAGATGAGAAAGAACTTCCTCTAAGACTTCCCGAAGTTGATAAATATCTGCCAACAACTACCGGAGAACCACCTTTGGCACGTGCCAAAAACTGGGAAACAAAAGACGGTTATCCTCTCGAAACAAACACCATGCCCGGATTTGCCGGATCAAGCGGATATTATCTCCGTTATATGGATCCTAAAAATGATAATGAATATTTCTCGAAAGATGCAAATCAATACTGGCAAAATGTTGACCTCTACATTGGCGGCGACGAGCACGCAACCGGACATTTGATTTATTCACGCTTCTGGAATAAGTTTTTATTTGACATTGGAATGGTTTGTAAAGATGAACCGTACAAAAAGCTCATTAATCAAGGAAAAATACAGGGAAAAAGTAGTTTTGTATATAGAGTAAATTTAGAAAAATATGCTGAATATTTGCTTTGGGAATTCATTAAAAAGAACAAATTAGAAAAGGAATTTATACGAAATTATAAAGATGGACATAGAAAATTTGATTTCTATAATAAAAAAGAAAATTTAATTTTTGAAATCAAAAGTCAAAAGAAACTCGAAAGACTTGAGTCATTTTATAAAAAGTACATAAAAACAACAAACAGAAAATTAATCCTGATTCCTATCGCTGACATAATTGAAAATATAAATGCAGTTGTTGAAGAAACTTTCGAAGCACTTGAAAACAAAAATAAAGGGGTTATTTTTAATCGCCACGAAATACGTGATCTTAAACCATTATTTGTTTCAAAAGGAATAAAAGACAGAAAATTATTTTCAACTCCACTACATGTTGACATTAATTTTGTTGACAATAACATTTTGAATATTAATGAATTTAAAAAGTGGCGACCGGAATATAATAATGCAGAATTTATTCTCGAAGATGGGAAATATCTTTGTGGTTGGGAAATCGAAAAAATGTCAAAATCCAAACACAATGTTCAAAATCCTGATCTTTTAATTGAAGAATACGGTGCAGATACTCTCAGATTATACGAGATGTTCCTTGGTCCTCTCGAAACTCACAAGCCATGGGACACAAAAGGTATCGAAGGCGTTTTTAGATTTATTAAAAAACTCTGGCGATTATATCATGATGAATTAAATAATTTTAATGTTTCTAATGCCAAAGCTACAAAAGAAGAATTAAAAATTTTACACAAAACCATTAAAAAAATCAAAGACGATATTGAAAGATTTTCATTTAATACCGCCGTAAGTAATTTTATGATTTGTGTAAACGAACTCACAGATTTAAAATGCAGCAAAAGAGAAATTCTGGAACCGCTTGCAATTTTAATTTCGTCTTATGCACCTCACATTGCCGAAGAATTATGGTCATTACTCGGTAATAAAACAAGTATAACACAGGCTGAGTATCCAAAATTCAACAAAGATTTTATTACAGAAAATACTTTTACTTATCCTGTTTCGTTTAATGGTAAAATGCGTTTTAAACTTGAATTGCCGGTTGATATGCCAAAAGAAAAAATTGAAAAAACAGTTCTTGAAGCAGAAGAAGCTCAAAAATGGATTGGGGGTAAAACACCGAAAAAAATAATTGTTGTTAATAAACGAATTATTAATATTGTAATTTAATAAAAAGATGATTTAGTGTTTGTAAATAAATAAAAAACCCCAAATTAACAGATAAATTTTTTTATACAGGAATCACATTTTAGTGAACAAAAAAAATTAATTTTATTCTCTGTGAATCTTTGGCAAATTTTATTGTTCGCAATATTTCATAAAGAACTAAAAATGAAATTTCATTATATATCATAAATGAAAAAAAGTATCATTTTCATATTACTTTTTTCAGTTGTTTTCACTTTTGCTTCTTCAGCAGAGGGCTTACAAAAAGTTAGAAATTCAGCTTTTAAACGAGGCGAAGTTCTAAAATACAGAATCTTTTATGATTCGTGGCTCACCTCATATTTAACTGCCGGAATTGGTACTCTCTCGGTTTTACAAGATAATAAAAAATTTCATAATAGAGATACTTATCACCTGGAAGTTCTCGGAAAATCGGTTGGTATTTTTAATTGGTTTTTTAAAGTTGATGACAGATATGAATCATATATTGATGAAGACGCTCTTATTCCATGGTTTTTTATGCGTAGAACAAAGCAAGGCAGCTACACACGAGATGACAATATTAATTTTAATCAATTTGATCATCTGGCTAAAAGCAATACTATAAAAAGAAAAGTCCCTCCTAACATACAGGATGTTGTGTCTTCATTTTACATGATGAGAAATATTGATTATAATAATGCAAAGATTGATCAGGAGTTTAGGGTTGAATTTATGTTGGATGATTCTTTATATATTTCTCGAATTATTTATATTGGAAAAGATGTAGTAAAAACAAAAGCCGGAAAGTTTAATTGCATGAAATTTAAACCAAAGGTTGTTAGAGGAGAAATGTTTGATGAGGAATATCCCATGACTTTATGGATTAGTGACGATAAAAATCACATCCCTGTTTTGCTACGTTCAGAAGTTATTATTGGCTCGGTTAAAGTTGAATTGATTGAATGTACAGGACTTGCAAATCCAAAGGATTCAAAAATTGAGTGAATTTTGTTTTAACACTATTAAGTGCTTTGTTTTTTAATTTTGTTAAACCTCGTGTGCTTTCTTAAAATAATAGTATTTTTGAAAACGTTAAATTTTTCATCAAATGAAAACAAAAAATAAAGATAAAAAAGAGGACTCAATAAATTTTGTGTTCTCAAAAGAAAATTATAAACTTCTGTTGATTGGAATTGCTTTTATTGTCATTGGATTTTTATTAATGATAGGCGGTGGTTCAAACGATCCTGACGTTTTCAGTTACAAACTTTTCAGTTTTCAAAGACTAACTCTGGCTCCTATCCTTATCCTTATCGGATATGTTATTGAGATTTTTGCTATCATGAAGCGACCAAAAAAATAAAGAACATTTTACCACAGATTCACAAATTAAAATTAATTATTATCGTAAGTAAACTGTGGCTATTAAAGTGAAAATAGAGGCTGAGAAGTTGCAAAAACAATATTGATATGAACTGGTTTGAAGCATTATTATTAGGATTGATACAAGGTCTTACCGAATTTTTACCTGTTAGCAGTAGTGGTCATCTCGAACTTGGAAAAGTTATTCTTGGTGTTAATGCCGAAAAAAGTTTGATATTTACTGTTGTTGTTCACGGTGCAACGGTTTTAAGTACCATAATTATTTTTTACAAAGATATTAGTGAATTATTAAAAGGATTATTTTTATTTAAGTGGAATGATAACAATAAATATATCGTAAAGCTTATTATTTCGATGATACCTGTTATGATTCTTGGATTCTTTTTTAAAGAAGAAATTGAAAGTTTTTTTACAGGAAATTTATTGTTTGTCGGTTCAATGTTAATTGTAACTTCTCTTTTACTTGCTTCCACTTATTTGCCAAAATCAAATCTTCGTAAAATAACTTTTGTTGATTCTTTTATAATTGGAATTGCACAAGCTCTTGCTGTTCTGCCGGGAATTTCGCGTTCTGGAGCAACAATTTCCACAGGTTTACTTTTGGGAAATAAAAAAATAGTAATGGCAAAATTCTCTTTTTTAATGGTTTTAGTTCCCATTCTCGGAGCAAATCTGCTAGATGTTTTCAGCGGCGAAATGTCATCACAAACTGCTGTTGGAGTGGTTCCTTTAATTGTTGGTTTTTTTGCAGCTTTTATTTCCGGGTTGTTTGCCTGCAAATGGATGATTGGAATAGTAAAAAAAGGCAGTTTGATCTACTTTTCAATTTATTGTTTTATAATTGGAATCTTAGCTATTATATTTGCCTGAAAATTTATGCAACAAATTTCATCACCAAAAGAGTACAATTTTATAAAAGGGGAAACTCTTTTTATAAACAAGCCTTATTCCTGGACTTCTTTTAACGTAGTCAGCAGTATCAGGTATTTTTTAAAACATCATTATAATATAAAAAGAATAAAAGTTGGCCATGCCGGCACTTTGGATCCGCTTGCAACAGGATTATTAATAATCTGTACAGGAAAAAGCACAAAAAAAATTGAAGAATATCAATGTCTTGAAAAAGAATATACAGGCACTTTTATTATTGGAATTACTACCCCTTCTTACGACTCGGAAACAGAACCAGACAAAACTTTTCCTGTTAATCATATCACTGCAGAGCTTTTATACAAAACTGCAAAATCATTCTTAGGCGAACAAGAACAATATCCGCCAAAATTTTCCGCAATAAAAATAGATGGTAAAAGAGCTTATGAATATGCTCGAGAAAATAAAGAAGTAAAAATCAAAGCAAGAACCATTAATATTTCAGAATTTAAGATTACACAAATTGAATTACCTCAAATAAAATTTAAAATTATTTGCAGCAAAGGAACCTATATTCGAGCTATTGCCCGTGATTTTGGTAGAGCCTTAAACTCAGGAGCATATATGTCATCTCTTGTTCGAACTCGTATCGGAAATTACAAACTTGAAGATGCTTTTGAGCTCGAAAAAATTAAAGAAATCCTGAAATCTAAAAAATAACACTTGACAAATCTGTTGATAATTCTTATATTAGACGATAATACTTGACAAATTGTAAGAATATACTTACTTTTGCGGGCAATTTTAAAACACAGTACAATATTAATATATTATATGAAATTATCACAATTCAGATTTTTTTTGCCGCCGGAACTTGTTGCAAACCACCCTCATTTAAACAGGGATGATTCAAAATTGATTGTTTTGAACAGAGAGAAACAAACAATCGAGCATAAGATATTTACAGATATTTTAGAATATTTTTCTGATGGAGATATATTTGTTCTTAATAATACTAAAGTTTTTCCCGCCATATTAAATGGAGAAAAAGAAAAAACCGGAGCAAAAATAGAAGTTTTCCTTTTAAGGGAATTAAACAAGGAAACACATTTGTGGGATGTTATGGTTGACCCTGCCAGAAAAATCAGAATTGGTAATAAATTGTATTTTGGAGATGGCCATCCATTAGTTGCTGAAGTAATTGATAATACAACTTCGAGAGGAAGAACTATCAGATTTTTATTTGAAGGCCCTTACGAAGAATTTAAAAAGACTATTCAGGCACTTGGAAGCACACCACTACCAAAATTACATGGTCGCCCTATCGAACCCGAAGATGCTGAAAGATATCAAACAATTTACGCAAAACACGAAGGAGCTGTTGCAGCACCTACTGCTGGTCTTCATTTCAGCCGACAGCTAATGAAACGTCTCGAAATTAGTGGGATTGATTTTGCCAATGTTACACTTCATGCCGGACTGGGAAACTTCAGAAACATTGAAGTTGAAGACCTTACCAAACACAAGATGGATTCTGAAGAAATGATAGTCAATCAGCATAATGCAGATATAATTAACAATGCAAAAGAAAAGGGTAAAAAAATCTGTGCTATAGGAACTACTTCGATGAAAGCTATTGAAACTACTGTTTCTATATCAAAACAAATAAAACCTTTTAAAGGATGGACAAATAAATTTATCTTCCCTCCATATGAATTTGGTGTTGCCGATTCTATGATTACAAATCTTCATCTGTCTCAATCATCAATGATGATGATGGCTTCGGCTTTTGCAGGACACGATTTTTTGATGAAAGCATATAAAGAAGCTATTGATAAAAAATATAAGTTTTTTACTTATGGCGATGCAATGCTGATAATCTAAAGCAAGAAAAAAACAACTGAAATTTCGGGTTTTGGTTTACTAATGGTAAACTCGAAATCCGAAATTTTGTTTTAAAATTTTAAAATAATTAAAACCACGCAATTCTTGAAAAAAAATATCTTAATTACAGCAGGGGGAATTGGTAAAAGAATAAACGCCGGAATACCGAAGCAATTTCTTTTATTGAATAATATTCCAGTTCTGATGCACACCATGAATGTTTTTTTTCATTATTCCAACAAAATAAATATTGTTCTTGTATTGCCTGAAAGCAGTTTTGCAAACTGGGAAAAATTGTGTAAAAAACATAATTTTCAAGTTTCTCATCAATTGGTTCCGGGAGGCAAAACCAGATTTCATTCTGTAAAAAACGGATTATCTGTGATTAATAGAGAATGTTTAATTGCTATTCATGATGGTGTTAGACCATTTGTTAAAAATGAAGTAATCAAAAATTGTTTTGAAACTGCTGAAAAATTAGGAAATGCTATTCCCGTTATCCCAATAAATGAATCTATCAGAGAAATAATAAACTCACAAAATCTGCCGGCTGACAGAGATAATTTCAGGATAGTTCAAACTCCTCAAATATTTCACTCATCACAAATAAAAAAAGCATACGAACAAGATTTTCGTGAGGGTTTTACCGATGATGCAAGCGTTGTTGAATCAACAGGAATAAAAATAAATCTTGTTGAAGGAAATCACGAAAACATTAAAATTACCCGGCCGAAAGATGTTATAATTGCTGAAGCATTTTTGAATGATAGCGATTTGCTAAAGCGTAATTTGTGATAATTCAATTAATACCAAATGAACATCCAAATTACCGATATATTTCGTTTCTTTTTTCCTTTCTCTACGTTAAATATTATTTCCGTAGCTATTGCTATGCAAAGAATATTTGCCTTGACAAAGAAAAAAATATTTCAAAATACTTATCAGCAATTTAGAAATTCAATTGGTATAACACCACATTACATTCATTCTTTTTTTCACCCATTCACTTCTTCACCCTCCCCTGATTCTTATTAACAAAGCTTTTCCAACCCGAATATTTATCACTATCATCACCAATATTCTTCTGAAAATAATGACAAACTGCTGCTGCCAAACCATCTGTTTCATCAAGATATTCCGGAGCTTTATTTATTTTCATAAGGCTTGTAAGCATAGCTGCTACCTGTTCTTTCGAAGCATTTCCATTTCCCGTAATCGATTGCTTAATCTTTTTTGGTGAGTACTCAAATATTGGAACATCCAGATATAATGCAGCAGCCATCGCAACTCCCTGTGCTCGTCCAAGCTTTAGCATCGACTGAACATTTTTCCCAAAAAACGGAGCTTCAATTGCCAACTCATCAGGTTTGTATTCTTTGATTAATGCTAAAACTCTCTCAAATATTTTCTTTAGCTTAAGGGCATGGCTGGGATATTTCCCTAATTTTATAACACCCATAGTAATAAGTTCAATATTATTACCTTTGTTATGGATTATTCCGTAACCCATAATATTTGTACCTGGGTCAATGCCTATTATAATTTTATCGGGTTTCAAAAAAAACAGATTTTGTAATTTACAATGAAAACAAAAATACGTAAAACATATAACTATATTATTCGTCTTGTAATTATTATTGCAACTTATTATTTTGTTTACAAAGAAATCTTTTGTAAAAAAGATCTCGCCGAAGTGTTTAGCCTTTTCAAAGAAATATTTAGTTCTGAGGGTTTTATTTTACAATTGCTTATTGTTTTTTTACTGATGTTTATAAATCTTGGATTGGAATCATGGAAATGGAAATTCCTTATAAAAAAAATAGAACACATTCCGTTTTTCACATCATTTCAAGGAGTATTGACGGGAATTTCGGTTAGTGCATTTACGCCAAATCGTGTGGGGGATTATTTTGGCAGAGTGTTTATTTTAAAAAAAGCTAATCACTGGGAAGGTATTCTTATTACCATTATTGGAAGCATGAGCCAACTGATAACAACAATTTTGCTCGGCTCAATAGCTGTTTTAATTTTTATTCCCGAATTCTTTATTTTGCCAAAATATTTTTATGGATATTTTTATTACGGATTGTTTGCAGTTATTATCATTGTTGATATTTTGATTCTTTTATTTTATTTTAATGTTTCTATATTAACAACATTACTGCAAAAATTTACTCGTAAAAAATGGAATAAATTCAGAGAGCATTTGAATGTTTTTTCTGTATATTCAAAAAAAGAATTATTAGTTATTTTGCTTATTAGCATCTTTAGATATTTTATCTTTTCCTTTCAATTTTATTTACTTTTTCGATTGTTCTCCGTTCCAATTCCAATTTTTTATTCTTTTGTTTTGGTATCGGTTATATATTTTATAATGGCTATTATTCCTACAATTACATTAGCCGAACTTGGAATTAGGGGAAGTGTTTCAATTTATATTATTGGTTTGTTTTTCGAAAAATATAGTTTATTAACAAATCAAATTAACATTGGAATTTTCTCCGCTTCATCAACATTATGGCTAATAAATATAATTTTACCTGCAATTATTGGGACAATTTTTGTTTACAGACTTAAGTTTTTTAGAAAAATTTAATCACGGTATGGAATTATTCATCACAGCAATTTATTTTATCCTTGGAGGCTTTTGCCTGATGTATGTAATTATTATCAGTAGGTTTACTTTTGGCTGGTTTAGCACAAATGAATATTTACCCTTGCGGGAAAAGCATAAAACAAAAGTAAGTGTAATTATCCCGGCAAGGAACGAAGAAAATAACATAATTGATTGCCTTAACGATTTAATAAATCAAAACTATCCAAAAGATTTATTTGAAATTATAATTATTGATGATGATTCTACAGATAAAACAAAATATTTAGTTAACGATTTCATTAACAGCCATCCCGAAAAGGAAATACTTTTATTAAGTTCGGAAAATACAAGCATTCCGTTTAAAGGGAAAAAACAAGCAATAAAAGCAGCTGTTTCTATTTCGAGAGGAGAGCTTATCATCACCTCCGACGCTGATTGTAGAATGGGGAAAAAGTGGATTTTAACAATTGCATCATTTTTTGAATCTCAAAAAGTAAAAATGATTATTGGTCCTGTTTGCTTTCATAATGATGATTCTGTGTTTAAGAAATTACAAAATCTTGAGTTTTTAAGTTTAATTGCATCCGGAGCCGGAGCAACAAAAATATCTCATCCTTTAATGTGCAATGGAGCCAATCTGGCTTTCTCAAAATCAGCATATAATAAAGTAATGGAAAAGGGAGAAATCGATAACTTTACATCGGGAGATGATATTTTTCTAATGCTAAAAATTAAAGATAACTATGGTAGTTCTACAATAAAATTTCTAAAAAATAATAATGCTATTGTTTACACTGAAGCAAAAAATACTATTAAAGAATTTTTTTACCAAAGAATAAGATGGGTTTCAAAAAGCAGGGGTTATACAAGTCTGTCGTTAATATTTACTTCTTTAATAATATATATTTTCAATTATCTTTTGCTTGTTGGAGCTATTTTGTGTTTTTTCTTGCCACAGTTTATTCCTTTTATATTAATTTTATTTCTTATTAAATGCATAATTGATTTACCCATTTTATATGGAATTACAAAATTTGTTAAACGAAAACGACTTTTATTATTTTTTCTTCCATTACAACTAATCTATATTTTATATATTTCAGTAATTGGTTTCGTCGGTAATTTTTTGAAATTTGAATGGAAAGGGAGAGGCAACTAAAATCTTTTAATAAACAACTTCGTAGCATAGTTAATGAGGTATCGAATAGGATTTTCTTTTTTAATTCAACCATTGAATTTAAAAAGGCCAATCCACCAAGAAAAATTATTTTTCTGTAAATAAACATCTAATCAATTGTGCGGTGGGATGAACAAACGGCGGGCCAGCGAAGGCGGAAACTGTGAATGAGGCATAATAGAACTTCCTATACATACGAAAGTCGTGACAAGCAATAAATAGTACCACT
>Ga0222636_1000213_pt1 | contig 32465 bp, 21 predicted proteins | sample AntAcemetagen141_FD_179811 | JGI IMG/M metagenome (GOLD analysis project Ga0222636, IMG submission 179811) | Saline water microbial communities from Ace Lake, Antarctica - #141 | ecosystem: Environmental > Aquatic > Non-marine Saline and Alkaline > Saline | place: Antarctica: Ace Lake...
AAAAACACTATTAAAAACGAAGTTGAGAGTCGAAAACTTGTTAGTTCAGGTATTGATGAAAATATCTTAAAATCAATTAAAACAAAAATTGATATTTCGACAATTAAAATAAGCGAAAGCGGCGAAGAACAAAAAACTTATACCGAAATAAGTATGATAATCGGGATTTTTTCGGGTATCCTGATTTACTTTTTTATTTTCCTTTTCGGATCGCAGGTAATGCGTGGAGTGATTGAAGAAAAGACCAGTCGAATTATCGAAGTTATTGTTTCGTCGGTGAAACCTTTTCAGTTGATGATGGGAAAAATTATTGGCATTGCATTTGTCGGCCTTACTCAGCTTTTGCTTTGGGTTATTCTAACTTTTTCGATTGTCAGCGTTTTCCAGGTTTCTTTTGCCGGCAAACTCCCGACAAATAATTCTGAGATATTATCATCATCAAATCCAATGCAACAAATTGATGCAAACAAAAATATTAATTTTGATGATAATAAAATCAACCAAGTTTTTGAAGCAATTTTTTCGATTGACTTTACAACAATTATTCTTTCTTTCGTTTTTTTCTTCCTTTTCGGATATTTAATTTACGCAGCCTTGTTTGCAGCAATTGGCTCGGCCGTTGACAGCGAAGCCGACACACAACAATTTATGCTTCCTATCACAATCCCGTTGATATTTGCGATAGTTATGGCTCAGACAATAATTCAAAATCCTGACGGCTCTCTGGCATTTTGGTTATCAATTATCCCGCTTACATCACCAATAATTATGATGGTAAGAATTCCTTTTGGTGTTCCGGCTTTCGATCTTATTCTTTCAATGGTTTTGCTGGTTCTCGGATTTATAGGAACAACCTGGATGGCAGGAAAAATATATCGCACAGGAATTTTAATGTATGGCAAAAAAGTGAATTATAAAGAATTGTGGAAATGGTTGAGATATAAGTCTTAGTAAAGAAAATTCATGAATTTTCTTTACAACATTTTGTATCAGTATTATATCTAAAAACAAAACTGTATTAGTTTATTCAAATGTTGTTGTTTTTAATGTACCAACGGATGGCAATATGATAAGTTGGGCATTTTGAAACACCAATCTTTCAAATTATTACTATGTATATTTATTACTACTACTTTCATTTTTAGTACTATCTGCCAAATGCACTATATTTTTTATTAGCTGCTGTTGGGTATTAATTTCTTTTTTAAAAAATTTCATTTCATTACAATGATAATCAGGCAAATCTCAGCAAGTAGTTGATAAATGCGTGAAAAGATACTATTGCTTAATAAAGGAGACTTTTTCTAAAGTGGAGTTGTACATATGCTTTATTTCCCACAGAGTTCCTCCATTGGTAGTTTTTAGGAGGGGCCCTTGCAGTGGCCATGATAATGGTGTTCCTACTACCAATGCCAGCTGGCTGTCCCAGGCATCAATTCCAATCAGATAGAAACCTCCCATGCCTGTTTGCTGTACAGTCCAGGTTGATCCTCCATCTGTGGTAAGGCAAATTTGACCCTCATCAAACGCTCCCCACCATGTTTGCGAATTGAGCATGATTAGATGATTGATATCGGCTGGTCGACCACCTCCTCCGACACCAGGAACTGAATCATTCTTCCATGTTGTTCCGCCATCGGTGCTGACCACGTAGTGTGACTGTCCACCATAAACAACAATGGTATTCCCGGAAGCGGTTACACCGATCCATTCGCTTTTGTTGTAGTTGTTTGTAGGAACGATTGAATCCCAAGTAGTACCACCATCCAGAGTAAAAGCAATATAACCTCTTTCACCTCTAGCTTTAACTCCTCCAACTACATATACTTTATTAGGGCTAATTGCCCAGATTCCTTGCATTCCCCCACTGTGAAAAAAGGTTGTATCAAACATGGTCCATGTACTTCCATCATCGGCCGAGTTATAGATTGTTCCGTTACCGCCACTGATCCATATATTGATATTATCCACGATAGATATAGACATGAGTTCCGAGTTTGCGTTATTTACTGGTGCTTGTACCCGTGACCACGTCTGGCCACCATTTGTGGTTCTTAGGATCACATTATTGGTTCCGGTTGCCCATACATTATTTTCATCCACCGCCCAAATATCCCCCACATCAATGCCTTGCAGGGCAGTCGAACCTTGTCCTTGCCTTACCCAAGTTTCCCCAGCATCAGCCGAATAGAGAATCATGCCATATCCTGTACTGTCCTCTGCACCAGTAATCCAGGCGCATTTACTCCTTTCAGCAGGATCAGGGTCATCATCTTTTTTACAACTACTTATGATGATGAGAATACCCAACATCACTACCGAAAATAAAACTGCTACTTTTTTCATATCATCTTAATATTAAGTTAATATCTTGTTAGCTTGCGTAATTTTTTTTATAAATAGTTCAAAGATCTCAGTCATGTCTTTGTTCTCCTTTTTTCTAAGTCTACGAAGTGTCAAACCTGCCACTTTGAAAATTTCGTCCTTCTTCTTGTCATTTTTCTTATTTCCTGGTTTATCATGCCAACTGCTATCAAGTTCAATAAATAGTGCAGGGTGATATGAGTTAGGATTAACGACACAAAGGTCTAGGGTTGATTTTAAAAAGAATGTAGAAGTTGCATGATCCAACAATTCTAGAACCTTTGAATCTATAATTGTGCTCAGTGCTATATTTGGAAGTAAAATGAACTTTGGAAGAATTTTTCTTGCTGCAAGGAAAAGTTCTTTCTCTTGTGGAGAATTAAAAATTTCTTTATCAAAAACAAGTTTTCCATGTTCACCTACTTTTATGTTAAGATTTGCGCTTAGTCTATTTGTGTCAATCTTAGATTGAACATCTTTTTTGTGATCTTCCAGAAAAATCTGAGCTTTTGGGTCATCTGCAAGTACTTTTGCATAACTTTCTTGAGGATTTTTGTCAAATAGATATTTTGCAACTTCCAATAATGCTCTTTGAGAGAGAATAAATGCAGAATCCTTATGTTGATGAATTTGAAAAATTCTAGCAGCTACAATAAGTAAGTCTCCATCTGAATCGTACTCATATCTCTTTAGTTCGTCAATTAAGAAACTTTCAAAAATTGAGAAAGTAGGTGATTCAGCTAAATCCCTAGCATTTTTGTTATCAGATAGAATATTACTAAGATTATTCCAATCCTGATTCTGCAAACATTTTAAGCATTCTTCAGCTGCGTTCATGTTCTATTTTTTATGCAAGCTAACGGTTTAGTGTATATGGAGTGCGGGATTAAAAGTACAAAACTTTCAATTACGCACGGAGCCAATTCGTTTATTCATGTTTTCTTTTTTTACGCCAATAGTCAAAGACGAATTGGCGGTGCTGCAACGAAGAACTACGGTTGAAATACCCGCTCCCCGGATTACATAAAGCTTTTGTTATGGGCTTTAATTGATTCCAATCCAATTTTCCAGTTTATAATTGAATCTTTTTTTCTTTTCTAATTCTTCTTTGCCAACAATATCTATAACATTTGGCAATTGTTTTAATGCATCAACAACTTCTTTAGGAACTCTTTCTTCCTCTAATATTTTTTCGATAAAAATAAAAGTTCCAAAAAATCTAATATCTTTTAATTTAGTGAATTCGATAATGGAGTTAATCAACTTGACAATCTCGGTTTCTTTTAAGTATTTAAAAGAGCTTACAGAATCTAGTATCGTAATTAAAAATCCATCTGGAATTAATTTCTTAACGATTTTATCAAATAAAAAATCTTTATCAAATATTTTAAAGATGTCCTCTTTATGACCAGTTTGTTGTAACAACTCAAAATTTTCAATAATTAATGCTTCAACTTCTTCTTGTTTTCCGATATGGGCATAACTATCAATTAATTGAGACCAAAGTTTTTTAGTAGTTGTTAGATTACAAGTACAATCTGCAGTATTATATAGCAAACATTCAAAAAGTAATTTCTTATTTTTAGTTCTTAAACAGATATTTGCCCAAAGCTCTTCCCAGTTTTTCCATTCACCTGAAAAACCGTTTACTCCATATCTTATAAACTCTTCTAAACAAATATCAAATCCAGCATGGTTCTCATCTAGCAAAATATGCCTAATTATCTTGTCCCAAAACTCTTTGTTATTATGATTAACTGCGAGCCACCAAAGAGGCTGTGGAAAACCGCAGTATACATTTAAACTACCACGTAATAATTGATTTGAAAATTTTGACAAAATGTATTCAGGTTTTTGTTTAAAAATCTCCTTTTCACCTAAAATATGGAAACAAATCTCTTCGGGAGGATTGTAGGAATTAAGTAAAACAGCTTTTACCCAACGAACATCTATTCTTTCACTATGAACTAAATCAATAATCGTTTTTTGTTCATATTGACTTAAATCATCCCAGTAATTAATTATCCATTTAATATTAGATAATAAGAAACTTATATTGTTGTAGTTAATTAATTGAGAATAAATTTCTTTGCGGATGCTAGAATGATTTCCAGTTAGTTGCATCAGATTATCTGCAATTGCCATCTCAAATTCATCTAATACCCTATTGTTTTTTATTTGATAATCAATTCTATTTAACCATTCTTTAAGCACATTAACGCCTATATCAATATCTAAGTATTTTATTGCATCATCCATGGTAGCTCCAAATCGTGCGGAGTTTGTATAAACATCAAGCGGAACTTTCTGAATGACAATTGGATAAATTTTCCCCCATAAATTCCAAAGTTCCTTTTTCTGATTTTCTCCATAATCTTTCCAATCAATGATGCTTTCTTCTCCATAATCGATTGAAAATGTGGAAATAAAATTATAAGCCCTAATTGAAATTTGGTATTTTTCCAAAGAAGTTTTAATTAAATCAAATACTAAATCTTTAAGTTCTTGGGGGAAATTAAACCAATTGAGAATTGATGCCCTAATAGCATTGTAGATAACACTGGGATGTTCATCCTGAAAAATTTCATTTATCAGGTCTTTATTTTCAATTTTTAGGCGACTAAAAATCTGGTAAATCAATTTGCTTCGAATGAATGCTTCATTATTTTGAAGTAATATTTTAAGGGAATCAAATGAAATTATTTGACCATTCTTTAGGCTTTCAATAAATAACCATGAATCATGGCTAGTTGGAAGTAAACCTATCGATAATTGATTTTCAACCTTAGAGATTGTTTGACTATCGTATTCCACCCAAAAATTCAATATTCCACCTGTATTTGATATAAACGGAATTTCATTATCGTGCCAATAGATATCTGAACTGCTTGTTCCTCCACCCTGAATTTTATTTATTATTTCTTGTGAACGCCTGTCATCAAATTCCTGAATGAAATTCATTAAAAATATCAGTGAACTATCTTCGATAGATGGAAATATTGAATTCAATCCCAAAAATGCAATATTGAAAATTTCGTCTTTAAGTTCCTTTTTTATTTTGTCGAATATGAATAAATAATTTTTTGAAGCTTGATACGCTGTTGTTGGATTCAAGCATGCAATACACTTTTTATATTGTTCTAGCTTTCTTTTTTGTTTTATTGTTCCTTTATCAAAAAATAGATATCTACCTGCTTCATAATAATTGGGATGTGTTAATAATATTGATTTCTCCAATATTGATATAAATTGTCTTTCCTCTAGGTAATCAAGGGTATTTAATATTTCTTTCGATAGTTCTAAATCTACAGGATATTCTGGAAAAGCTGGGGCTTTATCATTACCAAATGAACTAGTAAAGAACTTTTTTTCAGTAACAGATAAAAAGTTGTCAATATTGGATAGAATATAAGCTAAATCAGTAAAATCAATATGTTGGATTGGAGTTGAACATATTGATATTAACGAAAGTATATTTGCTGCATATTCATTTGATTGTTTTAGTTGTACTGCTATTTCTTTAGAATCTCTTCTAGCAGCATGTTCTAGGTCAACGAATTTTTTTTGCGAAAGGTTGTCAATCTCTTCATTTATTAAGTAGTTTAATTGTCCAATTTGCAATAAGTCTTCGCTTCTCGAATCCAAAATTCCTTGACTTACTAATTCTATTATATTGTTTGGAAATGAACTGGTCTTAGCTAAAAATTCCCAAAATGATTTTACTACTACATTATCTTTTATTGTTAAGTCACTCCAATTATGATTCTTGATTTTACAGTCATCAATATTTGTAGAATCAAAAATATCATATAAAATTTCAATCCTTGATGAAACAATTAAGGAATGATGTTTTTCAATATTAGCAAGCAATTCTTTGAGTTTGCGAAAAATTTCTGAATGATTTTCTTTCAATGTAATATGTCCAAATGGGTCTTCTAAAATTGCAATTTTATTGTTCTTTACATTTGAAGAAAAGTAACGCTTTAACTCTGAAATATCATCGTAGATTTTATAATCATAACCTTTATTTACAAAATGAGTAGATATCTTTTTTGCTAACTCTGTTTTACCACATTGAGATGCACCACTTAAAAGAAGGACACCTTCTTTTTCGAGTTTCTTAATTAATTGCTTTTCTTCATTTCGTGTTTTATATAAAGAGTCAATGATGGGGATTCCAATTTTATTATTTTCAATGTGTTTTCTAATCTTACCGTAAATGTCAGTCCCTATATCTCTTCCATTTCTTACTATCTCTAAGAGTTCTAAATATATAGCAGTGGTTCTTGATTGAGCAATACCAAATTTTGAGTTTAATAATAAAGTAATATAATTGTCAACTTTCGCATCAGTAAACTCCTCTAGTATTAAACATCGGTCAAGGGTTTGAGCAATATTCTTTCTTGAATAGAAATTTTCAGACTGATTTTGACAATATTGTTCACGGGATTTTTTTAGAGTTTTTTGTGTGAATTTCTGATTTTTTAAAGATTCTGAGAATTCTTTACGCCATTCATTAGAATAAGAAATAGAGGTGTGTTTTTCAATTTTTGATAAGTCTGTTTTAAATTTTACAATATTGTCTGAGCACCTGGAGTGGGATACGAATAATGCAAAGCTATTTTTATTATCGAATAATCGTTGCAAAAGATTACTGTCTGATTTTCTTTCTGGAAAATGACTAAGCCAATTTACTAACTTGGGAATATCAATAAGGTTATTTTCTCTCTTAACCTGTATCTCAATAGTTTGTTCTAATTCGTTATTCTTTATTATTAATAAAGCATCTTCACTTCCCTTCTTTTCAACAAACAATTTTGTTTTCTCAGCGCTATATAATAAGGATATTAACACAGTTACTTTGTACTGATATTCATATCCTTTTATTCCATCAATAGTAACACTCATGCTTTATTTATTATTGCATACAACTAGTAAATAAACACAATTAATAGCGTTTATCCTTCCAATTTGGAATAATATACACAGTAGTATGCTTTATATTTCTTTAATAACCGAGGTTTGTACTTTTACCTTTTAAAGAAAAATAATTAGTCGTTTTATTCCACATCCAAAGATATGGAAAAGAAATGAAATTGGAAATTGGAAATGAAATTAGAAATTAGAAATTGGAAATTTGGAAGAAAAACAAATTTCCAATTTCAGTCACTTTTTATTATCGAACAAGCTTTTTATATTTTAAACGAGTAGGTACAATCTCGCCACCAACACGTTTCCTGTGATTTTCTTCGTATTCGCTGTACGATCCTTCGAAGAAATAAACTGATGAGTTACCTTCAAAGGCAAGGATATGAGTACAAATTCTATCTAAAAACCATCTGTCGTGAGACACAACAACTGCGCAACCTGCAAAGCTTTCAATACCTTCTTCAAGGGCACATAAAGTATTTACATCTATATCGTTGGTAGGCTCTTGAGTTGATGTCTTTCCCACCATTTTGAATAATACCGATTTCTCCAATTGTAGTCCAAATCCACCCTTCAGGCAATTTATATGTTTGTTTACCTTTCTCCATTATTCAATCTCCGAAATATTCTGTATTAGCTCCTCAATTATTTCAGTACTATCAGAATCTGAACCATAAGGCAAAGCACTTTCGATGCCCTCAATAAGGTTTTGATTTTCTAATAAATTCCGACATTCTTCTTTTAAATACACTTTTAATGTAGCGTTGGCATTGTTAATATTTTTAAAAAGTTCCGGGCAATTATCCAAAATGTAAATAATATCCTCAAAATCGCGGCTTTGGCGTAAATCATTTCCACCACGTCCTTTGTGTGCCTCAAATTTAGCAGCTAAGTAATATTCTGGTGGAAATACAAATACATCTGTTCCATCGGGGAGTGTTTTTGGTATTTTAATTTCAATTCCTTCCTCATACCATCGATTACTGAATCCAAGAATACTTGAATCTGTTGGCATAACATCAACCTTAATATTTTTGTAAATCCATCTGCAAATAGGTGCTCCGTCTGATATATCGTTTGTAAATCCTCTGGCTCTAAGATTTTCTTCCAGTCTGGCAAATTGGAGTCTCGACCTAATCTCAATAACACAATCTACATCAATAGTTGGTCTGATTTCCATAGCTGCCGGATTATCTGCATAAAGTTCAGCAACCGCACCACCTACAAAAACCATTTTATCTTTCAATTCTCCCAAACCAAAGGCAACAGTTTGGAGCATTAAAATATTTGTACTAGGCATTTTTTAAGCGTTTGTTTAATTCTTCAATTGCAATTTTTATTTCTCTAACCCGACCAACTCGAATAGTATCTACAATAGTTAATAGTTCATAGAACAATTTATCTTCCTGAACTATTTGAGGAAGAGTTTTATATAATGGTTCAATGGCTTGACCTCTATGAGTACCTTTAGCATTAGACCATACATAAACATCAACATCAGATGAAATATTTTCTTTTATTGGTGATGCAGAATGAGCAGTAGGAGTTCCTTTTACAATAGCTCCGGGTTCAGTAGGGAAAACATATTTTAATCCGTAAACCAAAAATTCTTTGAAAGAATTGATGTTTATTTTTCTTTTTTTACTATCGATAAGTCTTGCAATCTTACATCTATTTAATGCTTCAGAAACTTCAGAAGGACTTATTCCAATAGCATTTGCAATGTCAATATTTCGCCATTTATCATCTTCTATTGAAATAATCTTCAATAGAACTACAATATCTTGTGGACGCATTCCATTATGCTTCTTCATAATTTTTATCTTTAGTTGACTTCGTCTATCTATCGATTCGCGATTCGCGAATTGCAAATATACCTATAATATCAATTCAAACAAAAAGTATTCTTTTATTATTACATTCATATGCTGTAAGTCTTCCAAAACCTTCTTTATCTTTATATACACATCCAGTATCAATATTAATTACATTGAGTTTAGAAAGAACTCTTTCTTCACATTTAGAAATACTTATAGGATTATGACCATGAATAATTGTCTTATTTGTCAACAAAGGATTTGCGTAAGACTCTTTACATTTCCAAAGCATTGAATAAAAGTCGGAAAATGTATTGACAACATTATCATTAAATCCTGCATGTACAAAAAGACAATCGCCAGAAGAGTAATAATATTTTAGCTTTTTGAAGAATTCTATATATTTAAATTCAATCTTTTTCAGAGAACTAATTTCAAAACTTTTTAATGTTTCACTACCTCCGTTCTGAATCCATTTTAAAGTATTCTTTTCATTATCATAAGCATCAAGAAGCATTGCTTCATGATTTCCCATTAGAGGAAGAATGTTAAATCCCTTTTTTTGTAAATCAATTATGTATTCGACAACTTCCTTGCTTTTATCACCTCTGTCAATGTAATCACCGAGCAGAATAAGTTTATCACTTTTTTTTAATTGGATTTTATTATTAACCAATTCTTCTAATGTATCAAAACATCCGTGAATATCTCCAATAGCAAAAAGTCGATTATTCATAACTCATATGTTTGAATGAAACTTGAAGCTAGATTGCGCTCTTTTGCAAATTTCGATTTGTAGGTTAGCCAGTGTGATTTGCAAATGTGAGCAATGTGCGTGGGCTTCCCAAACTGTCACGAAGGGCAGAAGTGAGTGGGCAAAACAAAATCTTTTCGAAGTAATCAAGTCGTTTTTTATTTGTGTAATTTTTTCAATCAGTTTCAGTTTATTTTTGTCTTTTTTTGCCTTGTGCACAACTAGTAAATAAATACAATTAATAGCGTTTATCCTTCCAATTTGGAATAATATACGCAGTAGTATGCTTTATATTTCTTTAATAACCAAGGTTTGTACTTTTACCTTTAAAAGAAAAATAATTAGTCGTTTTATTCCACATCCAAAGATATGAAAAAGAAATGAAATTGGAAATGAAATTGGAAATTAGAAATTTGAAATTAGAAATTAGAAAAAACAAATTTCCTATTTTAGTCACTTTTAAATTATCTGACCAGCTTTTTATATTTTAAGCGTGTAGGTACAATCTCGCCACCAACACGTTTTCTATGATTTTCTTCGTATTCGCTGTACGATCCTTCGAAGAAATAAACTGATGAGTTGCCTTCAAAGGCAAGGATATGAGTACATATTCTGTCTAAAAACCATCTGTCGTGAGACACAACAACTGCGCAACCTGCAAAGCTTTCAATACCTTCTTCAAGGGCACGTAAAGTATTTACATCTATATCGTTGGTAGGCTCATCCAGAAGTAAAACATTAGCTTCTGTTTTAAGCGTCATGGCAAGATGCAGGCGATTTCTCTCTCCACCAGAAAGAATACCAACTTTCTTTTGCTGATTAGAACCACTGAAATTAAATCTGTTTACGTAAGCTCTTGAGTTGATGTCTTTCCCACCAACATTCATAACATCATGTCCGCCACTAATTACTTCATAAACGGTTTTTTCAGGGTCAATCTCGGCATGTGTTTGGTCAACATATCCAATTTTAACTGTCTCACCAATTTTAAAGTCACCCGAATTAGGAGACTCCTCTCTCATTATCATCCTGAACAAAGTAGTTTTACCGGATCCATTAGGACCAATAACCCCAACAATACCAGCCTGAGGGAGATTAAAATTCAACTTTTCGAATAATAGTTTGTCATCATATCCTTTTGAAACATCAACAGCTTCGATAACATTTGTTCCCAAACGAGGACCGTTCGGGATAGGCATTTCAATTTTCTCTTCTTTAGCTTTAATGTCTTCTGCCATAAGGTTCTCGTAATTATTCAAACGAGCTTTCCCTTTACTTTGCCGCCCTTTGGGTCCTTTACGAACCCACTCCAATTCATGTTTCAGAGCTTTTTGGCGTTTTGTCTCCTGTTTTTCTTCCTGCGATAAACGAGTTATCTTTTGGTCGAGCCACGAAGAATAATTTCCTTTGTAAGGAATGCCTTCGCCACGGTCGAGTTCCAGAATCCATCCTGCTACATTATCTAAGAAATAACGGTCGTGAGTTACTGCAATAATAGTTCCTTTATATTGATTAAGATGTTGTTCTAACCATTGAACAGATTCTGCATCCAAATGGTTAGTAGGCTCATCAAGAAGTAAAATATCCGGTTGTTGAAGTAATAAACGGCAAAGTGCAACACGACGACGCTCACCACCCGATAAATGTTTTATTGAAGAATCGCCCGGAGGAGTTCTTAATGCATCCATTGCAAGATTAAGTTTTGAATCCAAATCCCAGGCATCCATCTGATCAATTTTTTCCTGCACTTTTCCCTGGCGTTCAATCAAATCATTCATCTTGTCGGGATCATTCAGTATCTCTTCATCCATGAATTTTTCATTTATTTTTTCATATTCTGCCATAATATCAACAGATTCCTGAACACCTTGCTGAACAATTTCCTTTACTGTTTTTGTGTCGTCAAGAGTTGGTTCCTGAGGTAAATATCCCACAGAATATCCGGGAGAAAAAGCTACATCACCCTGAAACTTATCATCAAGACCTGCAATAATTTTCAATACTGTTGATTTACCGGCACCATTCAATCCTAGTACGCCAATCTTAGCACCGTAAAAAAATGAAAGATAAATATTTTTTATTATTTGTTTTCCTTGTGGAGTAGTTTTACTCACATTCACCATCGAAAAAATTATTTTCTTATCGTCTGCCATATCTGTTTGTATGTTTTTATTAAATCAATTTCAAAAGTATAAAACGAAATTATAATAATATGATTTTAGTCATTTTTAAATTTAGTCATTTTAGCTCATTTTAACCTAAATACTAAACATCCCGAAAAGTTGACAGAAATCTTTAAATATAAAATTGTTAATTAAAAAATAATATACTATTTTTGCACCCTTAAAAAAATAAGAAGAAAACTAATTATTAAAACCTTATCACATGCAAAACAGAGGAGCTATTAAATTTTTTGCAATTACCTTTGCCATAGTATGTTTATTTCAATTGTCGTTTACATTTCTTACTTCTAAAATAGAAAAAAAAGCAGATAATTATTCAACAAGCGAAATAACAAGTATTCAGGCAGAAGAACTTTCAAAAGGACATGAGTTATTAAAAGCATATTTATATGACTCTATAGCACAAGCAAGAAGAAATTACTATCTTGATTCAATATCTAATAAAGTAATTTATAACATCTTGTTAAGAAAATACACTTATCAAGAATGTAAAGAAAGAGAAATTAACCTGGGACTTGATCTTAAGGGAGGAATGAACGTAACACTTGAGGTTAAAGTTGGAGATATTGTAAAAGCATTATCAGGCAACAACCAAAACCCTGTTTTTCAGGAAGCTCTTCGTTTAACATACCAAAAACAAAAATCCAGTCAGAGTGATTTTGTAACATTATTTGGAGAATCTTTCGAAGAAATTGATCCTAATGCACAAATGGCTTCAGTTTTTAGTACTGTTGAATTAAAAGATAAAATCACTTACAATTCAACAAACTCAGAAGTACTTCAGGTTATTCGTGAAGAAACTGACGGCGCTATCGACAGAGCTTTCAATATTCTCAACACACGTATCAACCGTTTTGGAGTTGCACAACCAAATATTCAAAAACTTGCAACCTCAGGAAGAATACTTGTTGAACTACCAGGTATTAAAGATCCACAACGTGTTAGAAAACTTTTACAAGGAACGGCAAAACTCGAATTCTGGGAAACATATAGCTTTTCAGAGGTTCAAAATTACTTTAATGAAGCTAATAAAAACCTGAGAAAAACTCTTGCAGCTGATGAAATTCTCGAAGGTGAAGCAAAAGAAAAAGTAAAAGATTCTGAAGTTAAAGAAAAAGAAACTACTGAGCCTGAAACAGGAGAAAAAACTGTTGAAGAAGAAGTTTCACTTCTCGACCAAATAGAAGGTGATAGTAGCACTACAGATCTTGGTGACAAAGAAAAATCTTTTGAAGAATACGCAAAAGAAAATCCATTATTTGCATACTTAACTCCTGCATATTATCAAAACGAACAAGGAGAATATGTAGCAGGAAATGGTGCAACAATTGGCTGGGCAGCAATAAAAGATACTGCTATGGTCAACAATATGCTAAGAAAATCAAAGAAAATCCTTCCAAGAAATTTAAAATTAGTTTGGTCAGTTAAACCGGAGGCAAACCGCCCTGATGTTCTCGAACTTGTTGCTTTAAAAGTAACTTCACGTGATGGAGAATGTGCTCTTGGTGGTGATGTTATTGTAAATGCACGACAAGATTATTCTCAGAATGGTGAAGTTGCAGTAACTATTAATATGAATTCTGATGGAGCTCGTATCTGGAAAAGACTTACAGGCGATAATATTGGAAAACAAATTGCAATTGTTCTTGACGATTATGTTTATTCTCATCCAAATGTAAACTCTGAAATCCCAACAGGACGTTCAGAAATTTCCGGAGGAGCCATGAGCATTGAAGAAGCAAAAGACCTTGCAAATATTCTTAAAGCCGGTAAATTACCTGCTCCTGCAAGAATCGTTGAAGAAGCTGTTGTTGGTCCATCACTTGGACATGAAGCTGTTAATGCAGGATTATGGTCATTTGTAATAGCTTTTACATTGGTACTTATTTATATGGTATTTTATTACAATAGAGCAGGTTTGGTTTCCGACCTTGCATTATTAACCAATATTTTCTTCCTTTTTGGTGTTCTTGCTTCCTTACAAGCTGTACTTACCTTACCGGGAATAGCTGGTATCGTACTAACACTTGGTATGGCTGTGGATGCTAACGTAATTATCTACGAACGTATTAAAGAGGAGATAAGAGCAGGTAAAGGTGTACGTCTTGCCATTGCCGATGGATACAAAAATGCTTATTCTGCAATTATTGATGGAAACGTAACTACATTACTTACAGGTATTGTATTATTTATATTTGGCTCAGGACCTGTTCAGGGTTTTGCTACTACACTTATTATTGGTATCCTTTCATCACTATTTTCTGCGATATTTATTTCTCGAATGGTATTTACTACTTTGTTAAACAAAAACAAAAAAATCAGCTTCGATAATAAATTCACAAAAGATATTCTTGCAAACGCAAACTACAACTTCCTTAATATGCGTAAAACAGCATACGTTATCTCTACAATAGTTATAATTATTGGTATTGGTTCGTTGGCAACAAGAGGACTAAATTTTGGAGTTGACTTTTCCGGAGGTAGAACTTATGTTGTAAGGTTCGACCAAGATGTGTCAACAAAAGATATAAGAAAATCATTAGAAGTTGAATTTGCAGAAGCTCCACCGGAAGTAAAAACTTTTGGTCCAAGTAAACAAATCAAGATCACAACAAAATATATGATCGACAATGAGGCAAAAGAAGTTGATTCAATAGTCCAAAGCAAACTTTATAATGGTCTTAAAGACTATTTTAAAGATAAATCTATCGAATACAAAGATTTTGTTTCTGATTCGGACATGGAAGATAAACTTATTGGAATTTTAAGTTCACAAAAAGTAGGACCGACTATTGCTGATGACATCAGGAATAAAGCCGTAATGGCAATTATTTTTGCACTTATCGTGATATTTATTTATATCGCAATACGATTTAAAAAATGGCAATATGGTCTTTCAGGTGTTATTGCATTATTTCACGATTCATTGATAACTATTTCGTTGTTCTCGTTATTCTATACAATAATGCCGTTTAACCTTGAGATTGACCAATCCTTTATTGCTGCTATATTAACAATTATAGGATACTCAATTAACGATACAGTAATTATCTTTGACCGTATTAGGGAATATATCCACCTGTATCCAAAGAAAGAGCTTAAAGTTAATATGAACAATGCTTTGAACAGCACATTAGCTCGTACTATTAATACTTCAGGTACTACATTAGTTGTATTGCTTACAATATTTATTTTTGGTGGTGAGATAATTCGTGGATTTACATTTGCATTATTAGTTGGTGTTTTAGTTGGAACTTATTCATCGCTATTTGTAGCAAGTCCAATTGCATACGATCTTATTGGTGAAAAGAAAATAAAAATCAAAGAAGTTGGTAAATCCAAAAAAAGCATTAAAAAGAAATAATAAATAAAATCTATTTTTCATTAAAAGTCCCGGAAGTTCCGGGACTTTTTTTATTTTTGCTAATCAAGTAATTAATTAGCTATGCTAAATACATTATTATTTTTCAATATAAGTGGTGGTGAGATATTTATTATTCTTATTGTAGTCTTTATTGTTTTTGGTCCACAAAAGATTCCAGAAATAGCGAGAAAACTTGGAAAAGGACTACATGAAATGAAAAAAGCCACTAGTGATATTAAAAGAGAGATAAATAATGAAGTTAACAAAGTTAAAACTGATGTTGACGATGCAAAAGCGGAAATTGATGATACTTTAAAGAATATTGACAAAAAAGAAAAATCTGATAAAACAAATAATTGAGAATATTATTCGTTAATTAGTTTAGTTAAAATAATTGAAAAAAATTGCCAAAGATTTAATTTTAAATAATCTGTGAATCTGTTGCTATATTTATAAAAATATGAAAAATATAATTTTTATCTTCACAATTCTCTTGATATTTTCAGGATTAAAATCTTTTTCACAGAAAGATTATGCCGCTCCGGCAGACGCCGCTTTCGATAATATGAGATATACAGTCGCTATCGAAAAGTATAAAAAAGCCTATTCAAAAGTAAAAGGCAATGAAATAGAAAAAGACAGAATATCATACCAAATGGCAGAATGTTACCGTATGACAAATAATCTACGACGAGCAGAATCACGATACAAAAGATTGGTGAAAAAAAATTATCAGGACACAAAGCCAATGATTTTGCTGCATTATGCTGATATTCTGAAATCAAACGAAAAATACGACCTTGCCCTTGAACAATACAAAACCTATAATGAGCTCGTTCCTGATGACCCGCGTGGACAAAATGGTATAACATCATGTGAAATGATAAACGAATGGATTGAAAATCCAACAAAACATGAGATTGAAAAAATTAAAAAACTTAATTCCCGTGAATCGGATTTTACTCCGGCATGGGGAAGCGACAATTACAATTCATTAATTTTTACATCTACGAGAGAAGGATCCACAGGAAAAAATACTGACGAATGGACAGACCAAAATTTTAGTGACCTGTTTTACACAAAGCAAGACAGAAAAGGAGAATGGAGCACTCCGGTATTAATTGAAACTCAGGAAGAAGGAATTAACACCGAATCTAATGAAGGAACTCCGATTCTTAATTCTAAGTTTAATTCAATGTATTTTACCAGGTGCCCTGATAAAGATAAAACATCAGCCGGATGCCAGATTTATAAAGCAGGAAGAAAGGGTAGAAATTGGGGTGAGCCTGAATTAATTTTGTTAGGACATGATACAAATGCAACTATCGGTCATCCTGCAATTAGTGATGACGAATTAAAAATTTATTTTTCTTCAAACCGTGCCGGTGGTGCAGGTGGAAAAGATTTATGGTATGCTGAACGAGCAACTAAAACTGAAGAATTTGGACGGCCACATAACCTGGGACTTGAAATAAATACTCCAGGCGATGAAATGTTCCCATACTTTCGTAGCGATACAGTCTTATACTTTTCATCAAATGGTCATCCGGGTATGGGTGGATTGGATTTATTCAAATCAACAATAAACGAAGAAGGAAAGTGGGGAAAACCCGAAAATCTTAAATCTCCCCTTAACTCAGATGGTGATGATTTTGGAATCATTTTTCATCCTGAAAAAGAATTTGGATATTTCTCTTCAAACAGAAACAGCAGTAATGGTTATGACAATTTGTATTCATTTAATATTCCTCCGGTAGAATTCACAATTAGCGGAGTGGTTAAGGACGACAGAACACTTCAGTTTATTGAAGAAGCAGTTGTAGAACTTATTGATTCAGATGGAATTTCCGTATCAACAAAAACAACTTATGAAGGGAAATATTACTTTGGAAAAAATCAGGTCAAAGGCGACAAAATCTTCGATATAATAATTACTAAAGACGATTATTTTACTGTTGAAGGCAGCGAAACAACAATAGGCATTGAAAAAAGTAATGACTTTAAACGCAATTTTATGATGCAACCAATTCCTGATGAACCAATTGTTCTTCCTGAAATTTTATACGACCTTGCAAAATGGGATCTCAAACCACAATATCAAGATTCCCTGCAAGGTTTGATTGAAACTCTTGATGCAAATGAAAATATCATTGTGGAATTAGCAGCTCATACAGATGCCAGAGATTCGTATGAGAGAAATGATATTCTTTCTCAAAAACGTGCCCAGTCGGCAGTTGATTATCTTATTATGAGAGGTATCGATCCTATGCGTCTAATGGCAAAAGGTTATGGCGAAAGAGTGCCGATAACTCTTTTAAAAGATGTTACCCGTGATGGATTTAAGTTTATTAAAGGAACAAAAATGACTGAAGATTTTATTGCTTCAATAGATTCTGATGAGGAAAAAGAAGCTGCACATCAACTAAATCGTAGAACCGAATTTATGGTTATCAGCAAAGATTTTGTTCCAAAACCTCAAAATAGAAATGTTGAACCAACTGTTGATATAATTGTAAACCCTGCACAAAAAGTACTAAAATATAATTCTAGTGCAAGAACCGGAGAAATGCAGGCCTTATGTATTCTTAACGGATTTACACTTGAATTTACTTACGATAAAAACGGAAGAGCAATGATCTCTTTGGAAAAAGCTCTTGAACTTTTAAAGAATGGTGCTATAAGTAAATCTGATTTTGTTGGTGATATTAATAAAGTTCTTGCTGAAGGAACAATTGCAAATAAAGCAGTTTTCAAAATCAAGGATTTGCGAATAGCCGGACAAACAATTCATGATATTAATATTATTGTCAGAAACGATCTTAGAAAATCATTAATATTAGGACTAAAAGTATTATCCGAAATAGGTGAGGTAAGTATTGATGAAAAGAAAAAAGAAATTATATTTAAGTAAATCACTTAAAAATAATTGAAGATTTGAACAATAGAAAATTTGAAAGTTTGAAGATTTGAACAATTGAACAATTGAACAACTGAACATTTGAACATTTGAACAACTGAACAACTGAACATTTGAACCTTTGAACCTTTGAACCTTTGAACCAAGTGAACAACTAACAAATATAATGTCAGAAAAATCAAGATACGCACAAAGAGGTGTTTCAGCATCAAAAGAAGATGTTCACAATGCAATTAAAAATGTTGACAAAGGTCTTTTTCCAAGTGCTTTTTGTAAGATAATTCCTGATTTTTTGGGAAACGACAAAAAATATTGCAACATAATGCATGCTGATGGTGCAGGGACAAAATCGTCGCTTGCTTACATGTACTGGAAACAAACCGGAGATATTTCTGTTTGGAAAGGAATAGCTCAGGATGCAATTATTATGAATCTTGATGATTTGCTTTGTATTGGTGCAACTGACATTATTTTACTTTCTTCAACAATAGGCAGAAACAAAAAACTTATTCCCGGCGAAGTAATTTCAGCAATCATTAACGGAACCGAAGAAATTCTTGAAGAACTGCGCCAAATGGGAGTCGGGATTTATTCTACAGGCGGCGAAACTGCCGATGTTGGTGATTTGGTTCGAACAATTATTGTTGACTCAACAGTGATTGCCAGAATGAAACGTGAGGACGTAATTTCAAATTCAAATATTTGTGATGGTGATGTTATTGTTGGCTTATCATCTTCAGGGCAGGCAACTTACGAAAAAGAATATAATGGTGGAATGGGAAGCAACGGACTAACCTCAGCCCGCCACGATGTATTTAATAAAAATACAGGCAATTCGTACCCCGAAAGTTACGATCAGTCAATTCCCGAAGATTTGGTTTACACCGGAAAAATGGATCTTACCGCACCGACAGAAATCCCGGGAATAGATGCAGGAAAACTTGTTCTCTCCCCCACCCGAACTTATGCCCCTGTTATTAGTAAAATTTTAAAAAAATTCAGAAAAGAAATTCATGGCATGGTTCATTGCAGCGGTGGTGCACAAACCAAAGTATTACATTTTGTTGAAAATCTACACATCATTAAAGATAATATGTTCCCTCTTCCTCCTTTATTTAAAATGATTCAGGAACAATCAGGAACCGAATGGAAAGAAATGTATAAGGTTTTTAATATGGGTCATCGAATGGAAATTTATCTTCCTGAAGAATTTGCTACTGAAATAATTAAAATTTCAAAAGAATTTAATATTGATGCTCAGATTGTTGGAAGATGCGAAAAAGCTGATAAAAAATCTTTAACTATTCGTTCTGAGTTTGGGGAGTTTGAGTATTAATAACCTGAGTTCGATTATTAATATTTTTTCTTATGCTGTAAATCAAGGAAATACAATGATTGTTCTTAGTGTGTCTTAGAGTTTTTGTAACTTAGTGGCTACTTTTTTTGCCACAAAGGCTCAAAGACACAAAGAATCACAAATAAAACACACATGTTGACATAAGTTGCACAAATTCAATTAGTTTACAATCAAAGTCAGATTAATACTCTACGTGATTTTTAAATCACTATTAGCTTTTTTGAACTTATTTTTACATCTTCAATCCTCAAAATATATGTTCCTTTTTCAAGATGTGAGATATCAATTTTACATGATTGATTTTCAGATAAAAAATCTATTTTTTCTGTGTAAACTATTTTCCCAAAATGGTTAAAAATTTTAAGTTTTGCTTTTGAATTAATGTTATTAGTTGTCAGAATAATTGAATTACTTGAAGGATTTGGGTAAATATTGATTTGAGGCGTTTGTGAAATATCCTGAATTCCGGTACAGAGATCAATTGTTAAAATCGACTCGGCACTTGTATCAGCTTCGTATGAGTTATTCACTACAACAGAATAAATTCCAGAATCGCTCAAATTGAGTTGAGAAAAAGTCAGAATTGTATCATTGGCACCACAAATTATGTTTCCATTTTTCAGCCATTGATAAGTATAAAAATCAGGATTAGAAATGCTTAAAAAAAAAGAGACATTATCATTTTGACATCTGACAGCAGTATCAGGAATTATACTCAAAGTATCAGGAATAAGAGGGTATTCATAAACACCAATATCAAAAGCATTTCCAATTGGCCTTGGAAAATCATCAAAATCGAAATTAATATTTTGAATAGTATCCACTGCAATTGCGGCATCAATCAAAACAGAGCCGGGTTTTAAATGATAATTAGCATTTTCTGCATCTATAAAATAAGGATTTTCTTTAGAACTGTATGCTGTAGAATCCAAATGATTGTTTGCAGAAAGAGTATCAGCAATGCCATCAGGAGCAATTACATCGATAAAAGCTCGTGGAATATTCCAGTTTTTAACACCCGGATCAAGAATAAAATTATTGTAAATACGGTTGCCTAAACTTTCCAAAGACCAAATTCTTATTCCGATATCTCTCGGGCTGACGATTGTATTATTAATAAAATTAAAAGATTTTCCGGGCACTGTTGTCCTGTCATCACAAAAAATCCCGTACGGATGATGATGATCCGGAGGACCGGAAGTTAAGGAGGAAGACCTTCCCGGTTTAATTATCAGATTATTAAAAATATATACATCGCCAAGTCCAAAAACAAAAAACCCACTTCCTTTTCCATCGCTAATTAAATTATTATAAAATTTACCTGTTGTTCCACCTCCAACAACAATTCCGGTCATGCCGTAATACAAGCCATAAGCATTATCTGCCTGCCCATAATTTGTAATAGTATTATCATAAACTTCGCAATCTTCAACAGCACAATCTATCTGAATTCCATCATAATTTGTGCTGTCAACAATATTATTATAAACTTTTAAACCAACAACATCATGAGGGAATAGCGTATCGGGGAGATTATCGCAAACTGTAGGCCAGCCATTATAATATGAATGACCAAGATAAAATCCTTCACCTCCGGTGTGATGAATATAATTATCATGAAAAACAGTATTTCGCTGTGTAAAATATCCACGGTTTGAGGTACGGTCGCAACGAGGATCGGTTTTACTCATAATTCCGGCGAAACCGGTATTGCAAACTTCAATCTTTTCAACTTCGAAATCTGAACTCAAATTATCCAAACTTAAACCACTTGCACCTGTTCCTGTTCCCGAAATTTTTATTCCATATTCAAAGTCGTCATCTCCTGAACCGGTGAGTTTAAAATATTTTGAATTATTAACTACAAACCCATAAAACGAATCATTCTTAATTTCAAGCTGGCCACCATAGTTAATGATAGTTAAAAAATTTAGTGAATCTCCATGAAAATTTTTCAATTGAAAATAAGGTTTATGGCCACATTCGAGGCAGATAGTATCCCCGGGTTCAATATTTAAACCATTGGCATCAACATAAAGTAAAGTACTATCAATAAAATAATCGCAATTAATATTTTGTCCGTTTAATTTTAATGAAAGATTAAAAATTAATAACAGAATACTTAAAATAAACAGCGATAATTTATTGGGTTTTAAAAGATTCATTTCTTAGAAATCTGATTTTCTGCTTTTTAATAATTTCAACATTTCTCAACAAAATAATAAAATTTTTAGAATTATAATGCATTTCAATTATTAATTCATAAAAGCAATCTTCAAATTTTCAAACGACTGAAAGAAGTCCGTATGGATTTTCAAATTAAATAGTACCTTTGCAAGCTGAAAAAAAACGACACTAATTATGTTAGACAAGCTTGCAGCAATTAAACAACGATTTGAAGATTTAAAAATGGAAATGACTAATCCAAAGGCGATTTCAAACAGGAAACGTTTTATACAACTCAGTAAAGATTATAAAGAATTGGAACCCGTTGTTGAGATTTATGAAACCTATAAAAATGTAATTGATAATATTGATTCTACAAAACAAATGCTCAAGACAGAGAAAGATGAAGAATTTCGTGAGATGGCAAAAGAAGAGCTTAATGAATTGATTGCATCTCAGAAAAAATTGGAAGAAGATATTAGGCTAATACTTATTCCTAAAGATCCAGAGGATGGAAAAAATGCTATTGTAGAGATAAGAGCAGGAACAGGAGGAGATGAAGCCAGTATTTTTGCAGGTGATCTTTACAGGATGTATCTGAAATTCTGTGAAACAAAAAAATGGAAAGTCGAAGGAGTAAGTAATACAGAAGGTACTGCTGGTGGATTTAAAGAAATTGTTTTTAATGTAATTGGTAATGGAGCTTATGGTGAAATGAAATATGAATCAGGAGTTCATCGTGTTCAGCGTGTACCAAAAACCGAAACCCAGGGACGTGTTCATACTTCTGCTGCCTCGGTGGCTATTCTTCCTGAAGCTGATGAATTTGACATTGAAATAAAACCGGAAGATGTTAGAAAAGATACTTATTGTTCTTCTGGCCCAGGAGGGCAATCTGTAAACACAACATACTCGGCCATCAGGCTAACTCACGAACCCTCAGGAATTGTTGTTACCTGTCAGGATGAAAAATCACAAATAAAAAACCTTGATAAAGCAATGAAAGTTCTTAGAACCAGACTCTACGAACTTGAGCACCAAAAATATCTTGACGAAATTTCCAAAAAAAGGAAAACTATGGTTTCTTCAGGTGACAGGTCTGCAAAAATTAGAACTTATAACTGGCCTCAAGGTAGAGTTACTGACCATAGAATTAACTTCACAGCATATAATCTTCACGGAGTTATTGATGGTGATATTCAAGAATTAATTGATAAATTGCAAATGGCTGAGAATGCTGAAAGGTTGAAAGCAGAGCTGAAGGAATAATAAGGTTATACTTGTACGGAACAGAATTGCAAAATTGTTAAGAATTAGTAAAATTGAAGATTTTTGGTTTTTTGGATGATTAGTTTGCTAACTGATTTGAAAATGCATTATAAAGTAAGAATAAAAAAATTAATTATATGACAAGAGAAGAACTATTCCAAAACATCAAAAACAAGAGATCATTTTTATGTATAGGTTTAGATAGCGATATTACTAAAATTCCTGAACATTTACTTTCCGAGAGTGATCCTGTTTTTGAGTTTAACAAACAAATTATTGATGCTACCCATGATTTGGCTATAGCTTATAAACCTAATCTGGCTTTTTACGAAAGTCGTGGAACAGAGGGTTGGAAAAGCCTCGAAAAAACAATCGATTATCTCAATAATTTCAAAAAAGAGATTTTTACTATTGCTGATGCAAAACGAGGTGATATTGGAAATACATCAAAACAATATGCTAAAGCATTTTTCGAAAAACATAATTTTGATTCTATAACTGTTGCACCTTATATGGGCGAAGATTCAGTTTCTCCGTTTTTGTCTTTCGACGAAAAGTGGGTTATCTTATTGGCTCTGACTTCAAATAAAGGAGCTTTTGATTTTCAGTTTTTAGAAAATAAAGAAACTAAAAATAAGTTTTTTGAAGATGTTATTTTACGTTCATCAAAATGGGGTTCAAAAGAAAATATGATGTACGTTGTTGGAGCTACTAAAGCAGAGATGCTTAAAGATATCAGAAAAATTATACCAGATCATTTTCTTTTAGTTCCCGGAGTTGGTGCTCAGGGCGGAAGTTTACAGGAAGTTGCAAAATATGGTTTTAACGATAAATGCGGACTTATTGTTAATTCTTCAAGAGGAATTATTTTTGCTTCAAACGGAAAAGACTTTGCAGAAAAAGCACGCAAAAATGCTATGGAATTAAAAGTTCAAATGAATGAACTTTTGAAAGAAAATAATATCTAAAAAATAATAAGATGACTAAGCTTTAAAGACCTGATAAAATAATTGAATATCGAATATTGATTAACGAACCCCGATTTTTGATTTTATAAAAAAGGTTGCCAACCAAAAAAGTCAGCAACCTTAATCATTGTTTGTAAGTCAAATAACTTTAGGCACTTTAGAATAACGAATATCGATTACCGAACTCCGATTTTTGATTTTTTAAAAAAAAGGATACCAACCAAAAAAGTCAGCAACCTTAATTTTTGTTTGTAAGTCAAATAACTTTAGGCACTTTAGAATAACGAATATCGATTAACGAACACCGATTTTTGATTTAAAAAAAAGGTTGCCAACTTCAATAAGTTAGCAACCTTAATTTTTGTTTGTAAGTCAAATAACTTTAGGCACTTCAGAATAACGAATATTGATTAACGAACACCGATTTTTGATTTTATAAAAAAAAGGTTACCAACCAAAAAAGTCAGCAACCTTAATCATTGTTTGTAAGTCAAATAACTTTAGGCACTTCAGAATAACGAATATTGATTACCGAACACCGATTTTTGATTTTATAAAAAAAAGGTTACCAACCAAAAAAGTCAGCAACCTTAATTTTTGTTTGTAAGTCAAATAACTTTAGGCACTTCAGAATAACGAATATTGATTAACGAACACCGATTTTTGATTTTATAAAAAAAGGTTACCAACCAAAAAAGTCAGCAACCTTAATTTTTGTTTGTAAGTCAAATAACTTTAGGCACTTCAGAATAACGAATATCGATTACCGAACTCCGATTTTTAATTTTTTAAAAAAAAGGATACCAACCAAAAAAGTCAGCAACCTTAATTTTTGTTTGTAAGTCAAATAACTTTAGGCACTTCAGAATAACGAATATCGATTAACGAACACCGATTTTTGATTTAAAAAAAAGGTTGCCAACTTTAATAAGTTAGCAACCATATTTAATCATTTTCGCATTTAAGCATTAGATCATTAGATCATTTATTCAATAATATGATTCCAATTATGTGTATCAGGAAGCACTCCCTCTTGTATGCCTCTTAAAGTTTCGTATAATTTTGTAGAAATAGGTCCAGCAACATCTTTAGTATATTCATAAACTTTAGCTGTTTTTTGATCAACAATTTTTCCAATTGGGGAAATAATTGCAGCTGTACCGCAAGCTCCGGCTTCATCAAAAGTTTCGAGTTCTTCAATAGGTACCGGTCTCCTTTCCACTTTCAGTCCTAAATCAACTGCGATTTGCTCAAGACTTTTATTTGTAATTGAAGGAAGAATTGTTGGAGATTTCGGAGTAATATAAGTATTATTTTTAATTCCGAAGAAGTTGGCAGGACCTGCTTCGTCAATATATTTATTCTCTTTTGCATCAAGAAATAGTATTGAGGCAAATCCATCTTTCTTTGCTCTGATTGCGGGTTGTAAGCTAGCTGCATAATTACCGCCAACTTTAATATGACCTGTTCCCTGAGGTGCAGCACGATCATAATCTCTGACAAGTTGAATATTTACAGGTTTGAATCCTTCTTTAAAATAAGGACCAACAGGGCCAACAAATATCATAAACATATACTCTTCAGCTGGTTTTACACCAACCTGAGGACCGGATCCAATTAATAATGGACGAACATATAAAGATGCACCTGTTCCATAAGGAGGGATATATTTTTCATTTAATTTAACAACAGTGGTTATTGCTTCAATAAATAATTCTTCCGGAACTTTTGCCATCATAATTCCATCAGCAGAATTTTGCATTCTCTTTGCATTTTCTTCCCACCTGAAAAGACGAATCTTGTCATCTTTTCCTCTAAAAGCTTTCATACCTTCAAAAGCTTCTTGTCCGTAATGAAGACAAGTAGCCGCCATATGAAGATTTACATACTCGGAGGAGGAAATTTCTAACTTTCCCCATTCTCCGTTTTTCCAATAACAACGAACATTGTAATCGGTTTTAAAATAGCCGAAGGGTAAATTACCCCAGTCAATACTTTCCATTTTTATATATTTTTATATTATTAGTATATTTAAAATTTTGTGCTAAATTATGAAATATTTTTGAAATTATTGATGAAATTGCTTTTGGTTGATTGAAATATTTTTTTGAATGCGTTAGTTGTTTCTATAAACGATATATTAGAAGGAACTTGTTATATTAACGAGCGCAAACTGTGATATGCTTATTTATTCGCAAGCTTACTCAAATATTTAATTGATTTTATTACCCCATTCATCTTTCAAAATTGTTTCTATAATTTGTTTCAATTTGGGTAAATCATTTTTTGCAGTCTCCCAAACAATCCAAATTTCTATTGCATGATATTCGTGTAAAATAAAATTTCTAAACGACCTAATATTGTGCCATGGGTAAGGATATTTATTTAGTAACTCCCTATCAATATTAACTACTGCTTCTCCAATTATTGCAACTGAAACAGAGTAGCATTTTGTAAAATATCACTATTTAAAAAACTTTCTTTCGATTGCCTATCAATAAAGTCATTTATTTTAGAAATAGCTTCAAGAATATGCTGTAAGCGTTCTTTATTTGTAATGGAACTATCTCTCATATATTAATTTTAAATCAGGTTTAATTCTATCCATAATTTGATGTTTTATACCACCTTTCATAACCACATCAATTTTATATGGAATATTTCTTTCCAACTGATATTGTATTTCGGCTAAATCAAAAAGGGAAAACTTTGAATCTTCGGTTACATGAATCATTAAATCAATATCACTTTTATAATCGTCTTCGCCTCTGGCAAACGAACCAAACAACCACGCCTTTAATATATTTTTGTCATGAATAAAATAATTTTGCATTTTTTCAATTATCTTTGAACGGCTTAATTTTGATTTTGATAAATATTCAATCTTTTCTTTAGCAACTTTTAAAGCTTCTTTAGCATAGTCTTCGTTGCCAACTTCATAAATAATCTGGTCGCTTAAAAAAGTAATTATCATTTCCTTTTCGTTGTAATTAAAAAAGTCGGCCAGTTTTATTACTTGTTTTTTTGTAATCTTTCTTTGTCCTCGTTCAATTTTGCTTAATATTGCCTGGTCAATATCCAAAAAGGCGGCAACTTTCCGCAAAGGATATCCTTCTTTTTCTCTTAGTGAGCGTATTAATTCTCCAATGTTTTGCATTTTTGAAAATATTGTTTTGACAAATATAGTCAAAGTTTTTTTCTAATCAAGAAAAATATAAACTAAAATCACGATAATTATCAATGAAGGTATCATATTGATAACTTTTATTTTTTTTATTTCCAGAATTGAGATTCCAAGCCCAATCATTAAAATTCCACCCACAGCAGTTAATTCATCAATCATAATTGTTGTAAAAAAATCGCCAAGATAAGCCGCAAATAAAGTAATGCCACCCTGATAAATCAATAAAGGAATAACTGAAAAAGCAACTCCAATACCAAGTGCCGATGCTAGAGCAATAGAAGAAACTCCGTCCATTAATGATTTTATTAATAACAATTCATTATCTCCACCCAAGCCTTCTTCAATTGCACCAACAATAGTCATAGAACCCATGCAATACAAAAGAAAAGCAGTAGTAAAACCTTCAGAAAATTTTTCGCTTTTAGTACGAATTTTTTTCTTTAGAAAATTGCCAAATTTATCAATACTACTTTCAAGATTTAGTAATTCGCCAATCACCGAACCAATAACAAGGCTCAATACTATTAAAATAAAATTCGATGTTTTAAGAGCCATCGAAAAACCAAGAAATACTGTAAACAGAGCTATTGCCTGAAATACAACAGTAACAAATCTTTTGGGCATTTTCGAATGTATTATTATGCCAATAATACTCCCAATTAAAACTGTTGCTACGTTTATTAGTGTTCCCGTCATATAAAATTTCTTTTATAAACTAAATTTCAATACCCAAAAATTTTTCCAATTGATGATACTCAATATTATATTGTGATTTTAATTTTCTGATTTTCTCAAAAATTTCTTCTTTATTAATATTTGCATCGGTTTTACATGCTGTAATCATAATATTTTTTGGAGTATGTTCAGTGGAAATAAATTCAAAAACATTAGTTTTATATGCATATGATTCCAGAATCAGAGCTCTGATAGTATCAGTAATCATTTCTGCTTGACGTTCAAGCATAATTCCATAATTTATGATAGGTTCATCAGCAATATTTTGTTTCATTTGTTTTCGTATTTGTTTGTGACAACACGGAGCAACTACAATTATTGAAGCATTAGACTCAAGGCCTTTAAAAATAGCTTCATCGGTTGCTGTATCACAAGCATGAAGGGCAATTAAGATGTCGATATCTCTTTTTTCAAAACCTTTAATATTTCCTTCCACAAAATCCAAATCATCGAAATTACAGTCTTTGGCAATTGAATTACATTTTTCAACAAGGTCTTTTCTTAAATCTACTCCTGTAATTTCAGCATTAATTTTTAGATTATTTTTTAGATAATCATAAAGAGCAAAAGTAAGGTATCCTTTGCCGGAGCCCATATCTGCAATTTTTATCTTTTCAGTAATCTTTACTTGTTTTATCAGATTTTCGAAAACCTCAATATATTTATTTATCTGTTTAAATTTATCATTCATATCAGGAATTATTTTCCACTCTTTATTTATAATTCCAAGTTTTTGAAGATAAATATTATTGTCAGTTGTTAAAATACGCTTCTTTATTTTGTCATGATTAACTTCCGAAAGATCAGTAAAAGTTGGCTTTTTTGTTCTTATTGCAGCTTTTCTTTTTTTATTAAAAATTAATTCTGCATCAAAAGTTGTAGAAAATAAGTTTGCACTTAAAAATTCATTGCCAAGATATTTTTCAATTTCTTTCAGAGCATCTTCGAAAAAATAATTTTTAACAAAATCGTTAGTTTTATTTCTATATGTAAAGGACAACATTTTACCTTCTTTTACTTCTATCAGGCGAACATAAATATTTTTCAGTTTCGCGTTTTTATCAGATGTTTTTCCAAGGGTAAGTTTTACAAACTCGTTATTATTAAGTGAGGAATTTATTTTCGATATAAAATTATTTACTATTTCAGTCATTTTTTAAATTTTTTGCAAAGGTACAAATTCTTTTATCTGCATATTTTACCAGTCATTTTGGCAGAATAATTTCAATGGCACAAGCTTTGTAAAATCATGAAAATACAATTAAGAATAAATCAATAAAAAGGAAAAAATGCAAAAAGGAAAGATCAACGTACAAACGGAAAATATTTTTCCGATCATAAAAAAGTTTTTATATTCTGATCACGAAATATTTTTAAGAGAATTAGTTTCAAATGCTGTTGATGCCACACAAAAACTAAAAACCTTAGTTTCAGTAGGAAAGTATACAGGAGAGTTGGGAGATTTAACAATTCATGTTGAATTAGACAAAAAGAAAAAAACTTTAACAATCCGCGACCGTGGTATTGGAATGACTGAAGATGAAGTTCAGAAATATATTACTGAGATAGCTTTTTCAAGTGCGGAAGAATTTGTAAAGAAATTTAAAACTAAAAGCGAAGCTGAGACTAATGCCATAATTGGTCATTTCGGACTTGGCTTTTATTCTGCATTTATGGTTTCTGAAAAAGTGGAACTTACAACTAAAACATACAAAAAAGGTGGTAAAACAAAAGCTGTAAAATGGAGTTGTGACGGCAGCCCTGATTATACTCTCGAAGAAGTTGATGTACAAGAAAGAGGAACAGAAATCGTTCTTCATATTGAAAAAGAATCAAAAGAATTTCTTGAAGAATATCGCATTCTTGAGTTATTGAAAAAATACAGCAAATTCCTTCCTGTTCCAATTCAGTTTGGTAACGAAAAAGTTACTGAAGAAATTGAAGGTGAAAAAGATAAAGACGGAAAGCCTAAAACCAAAGAAGTTGAAAAACCAAGAGTAATAAACAATACAGATCCTTTATGGAAAAAAACTCCAAGCGAATGTAAGGACGAGGATTACAAAACATTCTATCATGAGTTATATCCAATGACTTTTGAAGAGCCTCTTTTCCAAATCCATCTGAATGTTGATTATCCATTTAATCTTACAGGGATTTTATATTTCCCTAAAGTGAAGAAAAATATTGAAGTTCAGAAAGATAAAATACAATTATACAGCAATCAGGTTTTTATTACTGATTCAGTGGAAGGAATTGTTCCTGAATTTTTAACACTTTTACATGGTGTAATCGATTCTCCTGATATTCCACTTAATGTTTCAAGATCGTATTTGCAAAGTGATTCTAATGTTAAGAAAATCTCAAACTACATCACTAAAAAAGTTGCTGATAAGCTTGAAGAACTCTACAAAAATGACAGAGAAAATTTTGAAAAGAAATGGGACGATATTAAAGTTTTTATTGAATACGGAATGATTTCTGAACCAAAATTCAATGAAAAAGCCGAGAAATTTTGCCTTGTAAAAAACACTGAAGGAAAATATTTCACTTTAGAAGAATACAAAAATCATATCAAAGAAAACCAAACTGATAAAGACAAAAAAATTGTACACCTTTATTCAAATGATGTTGATGCACAGCACAGCTACATTCAGTCAGCAAAAGAAAGAGGTTATGATGTATTGGTAATGGATGGTATTCTCGACAATCACTTTATCAATTCAGTTGAACAAAAAATGTCTGATTCGTCTTTCACAAGAGTTGATGCTGACACAATTGACAAACTGATAAAAAAAGATGAAGAAATTCCTTCTAAACTAGACGACAAGCAAAAAGAAAGTTTGAAAGAGATTATCGAAAAAAATATTGACAAGAAAAAGTTTACAGTTACTTTTGAAAACCTCAGCGAAAACGACCTTCCTTTTATGATAACACAAAACGAATTTATGAGACGAATGAAAGATATGCAAGCTCTTGGTGGTGGCGGTGGAATGGCTTTTATGGGCGATATGCCGGAATCTTATAATCTAGTTGTGAATACAAATAATCTTTTATCAGGAAAAATACTTGAAGAGGAAAAAGAAGAGAAACAAAACAATATTGTACAACAAATTTATGATCTGGCGCTGCTTTCTCAAAATCTCCTAAAAGGAGAAAAACTTACTAATTTTATTAAAAGAAGTGTTAGTATAATAAAATAGGTGGTACTAAATGAATTATGCACAAACTTTTGATTAACAGAATATAAACAGCCCTCCAGATAGTTACAGGGATTAGGGAGGGTAAAGATTGTAACCCCCTCTTCACGATTCAATAAATTTTGAAGAGGGCTGTGTTAATTGTTTTATAATTTATATTCTTTTTATACCTTAGCAAAATATTAAACAAAAAAAATTAATAATCATGAAAAAGAAATGGATAATAATAGCTGTCATTGTACTGGCGGTAATATTGATATATAGCTCTTTTAAAGGATCGTATAATACAATGATAACTTATAATGAAACTGTTGGCGAAAAATGGTCGCAGGTTGAAAACGTTTATCAGCGTCGTGCCGACCTTATCCCAAATCTGGTAAACACAGTAAAAGGCTATGCACAGCACGAAAAGCAAACTTTTACTGAGGTAATTGAAGCAAGGGCAAAAGCTACTTCAGTAAACATTAATCCTGGAAATTTAACTGCAGCTTCTATGCAACAATTCCAACAGGCACAAGCAGGATTACAATCAGCACTTTCTAAATTAATGGTTGTAGTTGAAAAATATCCTGATCTTAAAGCAAATCAAAATTTCCTTGAGTTACAAGCTCAACTGGAAGGAACAGAAAACAGAATTGCAGTTGAACGTAAAAAGTTTAACGAAGCAACAAAAACTTATAATGTTTACATAAAAAAATTCCCTAAAAATATTTATGCAAACATGTTTGGTTTCGATGCTAAGCCATATTTCGAAGCAGCAAAAGGAGCTGATGTTGTTCCAACTGTTGAGTTTTAATTGTTTTTATGTTATTAAAAATAAGTCAGGATTTTAAGTGAAATTTTATAAAACTATTTTTTTTATTTAATCATTTTGGCATTTAATCATTTATGTATTTTATCATTTATGCATTTTTACTAAAATAACAGTGTAACCAAAATAAACCATTATATCATGGCAAAATCAGCAAAAAGTTTTTTCAGCAATCTACAACAAGAAGAGATCAAAAAAGCTATTCTTAAAGCAGAACTTGATACTTCCGGTGAAGTAAGAATTCATATTGAACACACTTGTAAAGGAGAAGTACTTGACAGAGCAGCATTTATTTTCGAAAAACTAAAAATGCAGAAAACTGAGCTCCGGAATGGTGTTTTATTTTATCTTTCTATAAAAAATAAGAAATTTGCTATTCTTGGAGATAAAGGAATAAATGCATCAGTTTCTGAAAATTTTTGGGATGATATTAAACAAAAAATGCTTGAG
>Ga0222636_1000221_pt1 | contig 31946 bp, 26 predicted proteins | sample AntAcemetagen141_FD_179811 | JGI IMG/M metagenome (GOLD analysis project Ga0222636, IMG submission 179811) | Saline water microbial communities from Ace Lake, Antarctica - #141 | ecosystem: Environmental > Aquatic > Non-marine Saline and Alkaline > Saline | place: Antarctica: Ace Lake...
AGAAAAAAGGCGGAAAAAGAACGCGAACAATTGACTAATCAACTGACCCAGTCCCAGAAAATGGAGGCCGTCGGGACCCTAGCTGGCGGGATTGCCCATGATTTTAACAATATCCTGGCCATTATCCTCGGGAATGCTGAACTGGCCTCCGATGATGTTCCGGAAGGGAATCCAGCGGCCGGCTGTTTGGAGGAAATTCGTCTTGCTTCCATTCGAGCAAAGGACATGGTCCGGCAATTGCTTTCTTTCAGCCGAAAAAGCGACCGGAAAAGAGCGCCTCTGAATCTGGTTCCAATCATAAATGAATCCATGAAAATGCTCAGGACCGCCATTCCCTCCAGCGTGGAGTTCAGTGTGCAAATTCCAGATGAGCCATGCAATATTATGGGTGATGCCGCCCAAATCAATCAGATCATGATGAACCTGACAACCAATGCGGCCCATGCCATGGCTAAAGAAGGAGGCTCGTTGGAAGTCACCCTTGAAAACATTGTTCTTCTGGAAGAAAAACCATGCTTTAATGGGGTTTTATCCCCCGGTGCCTACGCAAGGTTGAAGGTGAGGGACACGGGTACAGGTATGGTGCCCGAAACCATGACCCGAATTTTTGAACCCTATTACACCACCAAGGACGTTGGAAAGGGCACGGGAATGGGCCTTTCAGTGATTCACGGCATCATGAAGGGGCATCTGGAGGTATCCGGGTTGAGAGCGAACTCGGGAAAGGAACGCACTTTGAGGTCTATTTTCCCGTACTGAAAGAGAAAGTTGAGGAAGAAAAAAAGCCCCATGGGGAAATCAAAGGGGGTTCTGAAAGAATCCTTTTTGTGGATGACGAACAGTCTATGGTGAACCTGAACCGCCAGCGCTTGGAGCGGTTGGGCTATCAGGTCAAGAGTACCACAAAACCATTGGAGGCCCTGGAATGGTTTAGGGCTGATCCGGATCAGTTCGACGTGATCATCACCGATATGACTATGCCCCGAATGACCGGCGACAGGTTGACGGCGGAAGTTCTGAAAATTCGACCGCACATGCCGGTGATCATCTGTACCGGTTACAGCGAAAGGATGTCGGCCGAAAAAGCAAAAGGTCTTGGTTTATGCAAATATCTTGAAAAGCCCATAGACTTGCGGAACCTGGCTTCGGCACTTCGAGAGGTCTTGGATGATGGTCCGAGTAGCGCAGTCCCCATGCAGGATGGTGAGGTTAAAAGCTAAACTCAAATCAATATCACCGATTGTCCGTGTCAAGGTATCAAAATTCCGATGAGCCTAAAGAATTTGCCTTTCGATATCGCAGAACTTCACTATGGGTGAGCCCAAAAATTATATAATGCCCTTTGCTACCGTGATCATTAAACAGAAACATTTTAGCGGGCAGGTCCTCATGAGGTGGTGATTTCAAATCCCGGAGGGTTCAGCATATGTTTTTTAACCGAGCAAAGGTCCATTGACCGAACAATCGCCTTTTGATACTTTTTATCAAATCCCTCTGGCAGTTTCAAATTGATGGACATTTTTGTATACATATTGTTTTCCTCATCTCGATTACATGTCATGGTCAATGACATGCCGTCGGGGCTGATATGGCGAGCCTGGCAAAAATCCATCAACAAATCCTTGTCCCTGAAAACACATTGACATTACACACTTTTTTCCCCATACTTCCATCTATTCAGAGATGATCCTTTGGAGGTAATAATGAACGTGTTCAAATTCCGATTTCCAAAAGTTGAATTTTCGTTGATTTTGTTTCTGCTGGCAGCCTTCCTCGGTGCCTGTTCTTCCGATAGCACCGAGGATGAGAAATACTTTGAAAGCAAATGCCTGCGAATGGATTACCTGCATACCGGCAGCAAGGACACGTCTGTCGTGGAATTTATCACGTGGAAGAAGGAACCGTTCTGGGGCGGTCCCCGATGGAACCTGATTGATAACCCGTTAAAGGGCGAATTCGTCATTGATGTATTTGATATGTCAACTCATGAACGAATCTATTCAAAGGGCTTCAGCACCCTGTTCAGCGAATGGCAGACCACAGATGAAGCGTCCCAAACCACCAGGGCTTTCTACGAATCAATCATCATTCCTTTTCCGACACACGAAGTGCTGCTTCGAATTTCCAGACGAGATAAAAAGCAACAATTCCATGTGATTTTCGAAACCGTCTTTAATCCGTTTTCAGACCTTGTCGCGGAATCTGAGCCTCTCGACTATCCGGTCAAAAAGGTCCTGGATGCGGGGGATCCTTCGGAATATGTGGATCTCGTTTTCCTCCCCGAGGGTTATACTCAGGATGAAATGGAGAAGTTTCGACGTGATGTGCAAAAATTTGTGGAGACCCTGTCTTCCTGGGCGCCATACGCTGAGTTTCAGGGTCAGTTTAACATATGGATCGTGGAGGCCCCCTCTGAAGAAAGCGGCACAGACATTCCCCAGGAAGGCATTTTCAGGAACACCATTTTGAATTCAACGTTTGATACCTTTGGCATTGACAGATACCTGACCACATCTGATTTCAAATCGGTTCGTGATCTTGCCGGGGGCGCACCGTACGATGAAATCTGTATCCTCGTAAACCATGATAAGTATGGCGGGTGCGGCATCTATAATTTTTACACCATTTTTACCGCGGACAACGAGTTTTCGAATTTTCTTTTTATGCACGAATTCGGTCATGGATTTGTGGCTCTGGCCGATGAGTATTACAGCTCTGAGGTACCTTACAGCGATTTCTTTGATTTAACGGTTGAACCCTACCAGGAAAACATCACCACGCTAATCGACTTTCAAAGCAAATGGCAGGATATGGTGGACCCCAATACGCCGGTTCCCACGCCCGACGACCCCGTCTACTATAACACGGTAGGCGTTTTTGAGGGCGCTGGATATCAGGCCAAAGGCATCTACCGTCCGTATCATGACTGTACCATGAAGTCCAAAAGCATCAACAACTTCTGCCCGGTCTGTCAAAGGGCCATTCGCAGAACTGTCGTGTGGTATATGGATTGATTTTCAGGAACGAGCTACCGGCTTGTGTAATGGGGTCAGGTCTTTGATTGGCTTATCTCTGGATGATTTCAGAAAGGTCAATCAAAGATTTGATCCTTTAACGCTCTATAAATACAGTTTGCTCTTTTTCTTTGCCAGGGTTTCCGGGGTTTCCTTATCCATTTCCATCTTGAACTGGAATGATCCGGTCATATCGTTGATTTTCAGGATCTCGTCGGGACAGATTTTCAAGCAGTGCAGACAACAAATGCACTTTCCTGCCTTTGCTTCGCCTGTTTCGGCCTCTATCGCCCCAGCCGGACACTCATCCTGGCAAAGCATGCACATGCTGCATTCAGCACCGGACCGCGTGGGAAGCTGTGACACAGCCTTGTAGCGCATTCCTTCAAACTGGTCCAGTTGTTCCTCGCTGTAGGGACCCGGATCCAGTTCATCCACTACCACAGTGTCTTCGCCGGTGAATCTCATGTGAACGGCGTCGGCGTACCGGATTGCCAGTCTCAAATCCTCGTCCCCCGGTCGACCCGCCATGGATCGCCAACCACCCAGGTTGAAGGTGTGTGCACCCAGGAACTCGGCGGAAGCCACCAACGTGAAACCGCGCCGGCTGAGCCTTTCCCGGATATCATAATGGGAGGGATGGACCTGGAAGCCACCATAGGTAAAAAAAGTGGCGCACTTTATACCAGCCCCGTCGAGAGTGGCCAGCCACTCCCGGACCAATCGTGGTGCGCGCATGGAATGTATGGGGGACCCGAAAACCGCCGCCTGGAAAGACGACAGGTCCATACCTGGTTCACGGAACTCAGGCAGGGTTATATCCAGTCTCTCTACCTGGGACCCGAGCTCAGTTAGGCGCGCGGTCATGGTGTCGGCGATTTTTTTAGTGTTTCCCGTAGCGCTAAAGCAGGCGAATAGTATTTTCATTTTTTCACTCCTTAGATTTGGTGAAATATTGTTTTTTATGGGGGAGCACCGGCCCCCCGGGGGGCCGGTGCTCCCCCACGGGCGCTTTCCTCAACCTCTGAATTTCTTGCTATCATTGGGGTTATCTTTTCCATGCTTTTACTCCTACCCGCCCTACACTAATTTTTCAAGGGGTAGGTGTCTCAGTTACATCGGCACGGAGGGGATAGGACGAGGATTAAACAAAAGCGCCCGCGGGACCTTGTTTCCACACGGGCGCTTTTTTGAATATAAAATCTCTTTACAGTCTAATATTCCCCCGGCATGGTTTTGAGTTGGGCCAGTGGAAAAACCGGTCCGTCTTTACACACGTACTGGTCACCGATGTTGCAGCGGCCGCAGATGCCGATACCGCATTTCATGCGCATTTCAAGGGAGAGGATAATCCGCTCCGGGGGAAATCCCAGCTTTTCAAGAACCGGCTGGGTAAATTTAATCATGATGGGTGGTCCACAGACGATGGCGATGGCATTGTCTGCGCTGGTGATCTTCTGTTCCGTAATGGTGGGGACGAATCCCACATTGTATTTCCAGTCGGGATCATCGGTCCCGTCCACGGTGATGTGCATGTTGATGTCGTCCCGCTGTTCCCATGCGGCCAGCTCATCCTTGTAAAGGAGCATGCCGGGACTTCGGGCGCCGTACACCACGGAGATGTCCGCGAATTTGGACCTGTTTTCAGGGTCCAGCATATAGATGATGCTGGAGCGCAGTGTGGTGAAAGCGAAACCACCGCCCACGATAACCACATGCTTTCCTTCCATCTCGTCCCAGGGATACCAGTTGCCTAAGGGGCCCCGGAGCCCCATGATATCGCCTTCTTTCATATTATGCAGATGGGAGGTGACGAGCCCCACCTTGTTGACTGTAAAGGCCACAAACCCCTTTTCCGTCGGCGAGGACGCGATGCCGATGGGGATCTCTCCCTTTCCGGCAATGGATAATTCTCCAAATTGCCCCGGCGTATAGGCGAATTTTTCCTCATCTTCCGGGTTGAGAAACACAAACCTGAAAGTTTTGAGGTTTTTATCCTCTGTTTCCGTGACAATCCTGTCAATGCGAACAGGATAGGGTAAATAAGGATTTCCCAATTGAACCCCCTTCTTTGTTGCGCCGGATATCGCACCCGGCGCATTGCTTACAATCTTTCTATATCAGTGCGGTCAGCACCCGCAACCCGTGTACGGGCGAATAACCCAATTTTAGAACTGGGCGCCCCTACACCTTAAACGCATTCATCAAATTGCAGACTTCCCGGATATCAATGTTCACCGGACAATACCGGACGCAGCGGCCACATCCCGAGCACTGAACACCGTTTTGATATTTGTCCACATAATACTTGAGTTTGTGCATAAACCGCTGCCGAACCCGCTGGAATTTGTTGTCCCTGGGGTTATGCCCTGATCCGTGAAGGGTAAAGAGGGGAAACATGCACGAATCCCAGTTGCGAATCCGGTCCCCCTGTTTTCCCTGGACTTCATCCTGGATGTCGAAACACCAGCAGGTGGGGCAGAGATAGGTGCAGGTCCCGCAGTTAAGACATGCAAACGCCACCTCTTCCCAGAACGGGGCATCAAACAGTTCGGTGGTCACCTTGTCTTTCAATTGATCCGTGGGAACCTCAGTGGTAATTTTTTCCCGGGCCGGCTGCTTCAGATCTTCGGCCGCTGCAAGCGCTCCGTCGTCCGCCGGGTTTCCCGCAGTCTTTTTCAGAAGCGCTTCGCCCTTGTCGGTTAAGGCCTTTGCCAGGAATCGATCCCCCAGATCAAAGAGCAGCACATCCAATCCCGCTTCATGGAATGGACCGCCTCCCACCTGGGTGCAGAAGCATGTGGCGCAGGGCGTATTGCATCCGAGCCCCACCAGGGTGGTGGCTTCAAAATGCTGCGTCCACCAGGGATCCTGATAATCAGGATTGTCAAAGTTGCGTTTTACAATTTGAAAAGCCTGGGCGTCGCAGGGTCTGATGCCCAACACCGCCGAGGGCGAATAGTCCTTGGGTGATTCCTTCAGGATATGGGCATCGTCTTCGGTTTCGTCCAGGGAATATTCAAACATCCTTTCCGATTCCGGATAAATAATGGTTTTGGGGGAAAGCCTGGTGTTTTCATAATCAAAGTCCGGCTTTTTGTTCCCGTCAAGTGGCATGAATGTATGAAAATCGCCATCCTTAACCGGACCGAAAAGTTTATAGGACTCCTTCAAAGTCTCCAGGGTTCCCAGCCATTCTTCTTTAGTGAATACTTTTTCAGTCATATCAGCTACCTTCATCTATTGATGATATCTGTTGGTTCCGTTTATGGCCTATTTGATAAAATCGTTATAGTCATCGGGCCGGTAAATATCCAGGGGCGGTCTTTTCTCCGGATCAAGTCCGGCTTCCCAGTCAAAAAGTTCCTCGGCATCCTTGTTGAGTTTCTTGGTAAACTGTCTCATGGAGATGCCCATGGGGCAGACGCGCTCGCAGGCGCCGCAATCGGTACATCGTCCCGCACAGTGATAAGCCCTCAGGAAGTGAAAAGTCATGGTGTCCGTGGGATCAATGCTTTTTCCCACCCACTGGGGGGCCGATTCATCCACGAAACAGGTGGGACAATAACACAGGGGGCAGCTGTTCCGGCAGGCGTAGCACCTGATGCAGCGGCTGATAAGCCGGGTGAAAAACCCCTGTTTCTTTTCGGGATCCATGGCCTCGATTTTTTCCACATCCGAATAGGGGTTGACATCGGTCTGTTCATCCACCGGGTCGCCCAGCATTTCATCGTATATGACGGGATTGCGGTGCCTGCAAACCGCGCAGTTGCTTTGCAGGAACTTTGCTTTTTCAAAGGTTTCCTCAAAATCATGCCCCTTGACCACAAATTTTGTTCCGTTCTGCTCTACGTCCAGGATTTCCCTTTGTTTCACCGCTCGGGCCACGGCCCGGTGGTCGATCATGCCTTCGCAGGGGATGCCTACAATATAGAGTTGATCCCGCTTGATCTGGTTTTCAATGATATGGGTAACCATGTTTCTCGAGTTGCACCCATTGGCGATGATGCCGATTTTATCCGTTCGTTTGGTCAGGTAATTGCACAGGTTCAGACCGCAAAAGTTGTCCCAGTAGAGCTGGTCCACTTTGTCAGGGTGGTTTACCAGCAGAGGCTCGTTCATCATGGGCACCGTTCCTTTCCGGTAGCCGATGAAGACATCCACCTTTTCCTCTGCAAGCAGCCTTTTTGCAGTTTCCCTGATTTTTTCAGTGTATTTGAGCATTATGCCACCTCGGCTCTCGATTTAACGAAATAACGGGTCGGGCCCAGGGCCTTAACGTCGCCGGCCACCGCATTTGCCACTTCAACAAACTTGGTTGCCTCCGCTGACGATATCCAGGAAAAATGGAGCCTGCCCGGTTCAAGGCCGACATGTTCCAGAAGACCCTTCAGAAGTGCGAATTTCCGTCTTGCGTAATAATTACCTTCCAGGTAATGGCAGTCGCCGGGGTGTCAGCCGGACACCCATACACCGTCAGAACCATGACGAAAAGCCGCCAGTACGAATTTCGGGGTGACCCGCGCCGAGCAGGGTACCCGGATGATCCTGAAATTGGGCGGGTATTGAAATCGGTTTACACCCGCCAGGTCCGCTGCACCGTAACTGCACCAGTTACAGAGAAAGGTTGTGATTTTTGGTTCCCAATCGCCCATTCCCTCATCTCCTTATTTTTTTAGGTATCAGTTGTCAGTAGGGGCGAATAATTATTCGCCCGTACACGGCATAACCTCCAGTGCTGAAAACTGAAAACTGAAAACTGCTAACTGACAACTGCCAACTCCTATATCACATCATGAATTCAAATATTAGAAAAAAATGCCGGTAACGTTCATTAAATTTATATTTCGTTGATCATGGTCATAATTTGATCCTCTCTGAAGCCTCTTAGATTCAAGGCGCCGGAGCGACAGGAGGCCACACAGAGGCCACACCCCTTGCAGAGGATGGGGTTAACCTCGGCTTTATCCGCAAATGGCCCTTCTTCCAAAAAAGACGGAGCCGAATAGGGGCATAGCGCTATGCAAACACCGCAACTGCTGCAAAACGACGGGTTGGCTGTCGCCACGCTTCCGCTGACTGCAAAGCGTTTCCTGGCCAGAAGCGTTATGGCACATGAAGAGGCGGCCATGGCCTGTGCTATGGACTCATCGATCGGTTTGGGATAATGGGCCATGCCGCAGAGAAAGACACCGTCCGTGGCAAATTTTGATGGACCCAGCTTGGCGTGCGCTTCTACAAAAAAGCCATCTTCGTTCATGGGTACTTTAAAAAACTGTGCCAGTTTTTCGTCTTTATACGGAACAATGGAAGTGCTCAGGGTCAGAAGATCCGCCTCCAGCCGAACGGTCCGTGCCAGGATACCGTCCATGACTTCTATCCGGAGCGTGTCCCCCTTTGCCGATACTTTCGGCTTCCGGTCTAAAGAAAACCGGAAGAATTTTACGCCGGCCATTCGCGCTTTTCGATATAAATATTCCCGCTCACCGTAGGTCCTGATATCCCGAAAAAGGATCGCCACTTCCATATCCGGGTTCAACTCCTTCAAGTGAAGGGCGCTCTCCATGGAATGGTTACAGCAGACCCTTGTGCAATAGGGCCTTTCCGGTTCCCGCGAACCCACACATTGAATGAATACGGCCGTTCCGATCTTCGTGAGCATGGGGTCGTCGGCCAGGAACTTTTGATCCAGTTCCAGATGGGTCAGCACCCTTGGGTCTTTTCGATACAGATATTCGTGGGGCTGGTATTCGTAGGCGCCTGTGGCAATAATCGCAACCCCGTGTTCGATGACCTTTTTTTTCTTTTCGCTGCAAACCAGGGTGGTTTTGAAATTGCCCACAAAGCCCTCGACATCCGTAATCTCCGAATTGACACACACGTCAATATCGGGATTCAATTCAACGGATTCTATCAAATCCGCCAGGTTCTGCCGTACGTTCTCCCCCTGCCATGTTTTGAAAATTTTGAGAGCCTGGCCCCCGAGACGGGGTGACCGTTCAACGAGACAGACCGGATAGCCCTGAGCCGACAGGGTTCCGGCGGCGGTCAGTCCGGCTATCCCGCCGCCGATCACCAGTGCCCCCTGGTTTACTTCCAGAGTGGATTCTTTGAGAGGGTCCAATAAAGCGACTTTTGCCACGGCCATTCGAACCAGGTCCTTTGCTTTTTCAGTGGCCGATTCCGGCTCGTTTTTGTGGACCCAGGAATCGTGGTTCCGAATATTGGCCATTTCAAAAAGATATTTATTCAAGTTGGCATCGATCAGTGTTTTCTGAAACAGGGGTTCATGTGTTTTGGGGGTACAGGCAGCGACAACAATCCGGTTCAGCTTTTTTTCCTTAATCAGCCGGCTCATGGTGTCCTGGGTGTCCTGAGAGCAGGTATAGAGGTTGTCCGTGATGTAATCAACGTATGGCAGATCAGCTGCATAGTCCCTGACCTGTTCGATATCCACTACGCCCGCGATATTGATTCCGCACCGGCATATGAAGACCCCGATGCTGGGGCGTTGTCCCCCTACATTGGTTTCCGGAGGGATCACTTTGGTTTTTGTGAGCGTATGCCTGGCGCTGCTTAGGATTTCACCTGCAGCACAGGCGGCCGCACCGGCATCGATGACCGACTGGGGAATATCTTTGGGGTTCTGGAATGCGCCGCACACAAATATACCGTCCCGGGAGGTGGTCACGGGGGCAAAACTCGGTGTTCTACAGAAATTCCCCTCCGTCAAATCTATGTCCAGATCATGGCTCAAATCTATCAGGTCCGGCGGTGTTTCCAGACCCACTGAAAGTACCGCCATGTCAAATGTTTCGGTTTTAAAATTTCCGTCTTCGGTCGTGTAACTAAAACTGAGAATATCGCTATCGGGAACAGGGTCTATGGTGTGGATACGGGACCGTATAAACCGTATTCCGTATTCATCTTGAGCACTTTCGCGAAATCGATCAAAATCTTTCCCGAAGGTCCGCATATCCATATAGAAGATAGTGCATTCCAGATCTTTTCCTGCGTGCTCTTTGGCAATCATCGCCTCTCTTATGGCATACATGCAGCATACCGAGGAGCAGTAACCATGGTCACATTGGTTGTTGTTTCTGGAGCCTACACATTGCAGCCATGCAATTTTTTTGGGCTCTTTGTGATCTGAAGGTTTGACAAGATGTCCACCAAAGGGCCCGGAAGCCGAGAGTATCCTGTCAAATTGCATTGAGGTGACCACATTGGGAAGGCTGCCGAAACCGTAGAAGTCCATATCTGAGGGATCATATGGCGTCAAACCCGGTGCCAGAATGACTGAGCCGACATTGATGTGCTCCGTAATTTCAAAATCGTCATCAAAAATGGCGTCAGCCTGGCAAACACGGTCACATCCCTTACAATCCATCGCGTCGGTTATTTTCAGGCAGTTTTCCAGGTCCCGGGTGGCTTTGAGGGGAACGGCCTGGGGATAGGGGATATAGATTGCTTTTCTGTTCGACAATTCCATATCAAATTCATTTGGGATTACAATTGGACAGGCATTTATCCGATTTATGGCCTGTTCCGTGCAAGCATCCAAACATTTCCAACAACCCGTACAATCCAGGGTATTGTAAATCGGTTTTTCACAGTTACACGCTTCAGCCTGGCTTTGTGAACAGGTGATCCCGATAATGTGCAGCTGATCCGTCTGAATTTCACCCTTTTTCGCCAACTGCCGGATGGCCCGCACGTCGCATCCCCGAAGGACAGCCGCAATGGGGGCATCGGGCCGTTTTTTGAGCATCAGGGAAAGGGTTTTGGCCAGCCTGTGTATGGGTTCAAACTCGATTTTGTCCAGTTCCTCGCGGTTTCGAAACAGGTATGGGCCAACCTGCCCCCATCGATTCGTTAACGCAAGAACGCCCTCATAGCCTCTTTGAAGGGCATTTTCAGCTTCCTGTCTGATCCACTCTTCCATCGCTGTCTCCTCGGCTGAAACCTTCAACCGGATCTGTCTTTCCTTAATTGCCAACACCTATATTAACGGCACAAACCTTGAAATCCGGAATCTTTGCCTGAGCTTCGATCCGGCTGTCCGTCAGTTTATTAACGGCGCATTCGGCAAAATGCATGGGAATAAATACCGTGCCACGTTGTACTTCGCCGGTTTTTGTCGCCTTGATGGCTATTTCTCCCCTTCGTGAACGAACCATAACCATTTGTCCTTCTTCAATGCCCAAAGTTGCGGCATCTTCGGGGTTGATGTTCATAAAACCCGTGGGGGCTTCTTTGTTCAAGATATCAATTCTTCGGGTCATGCTGCCCCCGTGGAAGTGGAAGGGGATCCTTCCCGTACTGAGGATATAGGGGTATTCATGATCCGGAAGTTCGGCGGGGGAAACATGGTCTATTGCGGAAAAAAGCCCTTTCCCCCTTGCAAAACCATGTTTGTGCAAATATGACGTTCCAGGATGGTTTTTGTCCAGGCATGGCCAGGCGAGGTTTTCGCCCTTATCGAGACGCTCAAAAGAAATGCCCGCATAAGAGGGCGTAAGCGATGCGATTTCTTCCATGATTTCTTCGGGTGAGGCAAAATCAAATCCCGGGGCGTTCATGAAACCGGCAAGCTCGGAAATGATCAGCCAGTCCGGCTTGGATTCTCCTATGGGCGCTATGGCTTTTCTGACCCGCTGTACCCGGCGGTCCGTGTTGGTGAAAGTGCCTTCCTTTTCAGCATAGGAGCTGGCCGGCAGGACCACATGGGCGAGTTCTGCGGTTTCCGTCATGAAGATATCCTGTACGACCAGCAGTTCCAGGGCTTCCAGCGCTTCCTGAACATGATTGATGTCGGGATCGGAAATCATGGGATTTTCGCCGACCACCACCATCCCTTTCACGATGCCGTTTCCGGCAGACGTCATCATTTCCACCAGTGTGAGCCCTTCTGTTTCGGGCAGGGGTAAGCCCCATTTGTTTTGAAACAGGGTCCGTGCATCCGGATTTGAGACCGGTTGATAGCCTGTGAGGACGTTGGGCAGGGCGCCCATATCGCAGGCGCCCTGCACGTTGTTTTGGCCCCTTAAAGGGTTCACCCCGGTAGAGGGTCGGCCGATATTGCCGGTTGCCATGGCAAGGTTCGCGATCGCCTTGACGTTGTCCGTGCCCGTGGTGTGCTGGGCGATCCCCATGGCAAAAAAGATCATGGCTTTTTTTGCCCGACCGAAAAGTAATGCCGTCTCTATCAGGACTTCCTGGCGGACGTCTGTAATTTCACTGACCTTTTGTGGCGGATATGCTTTGACCTTTTCTTTGAGTGCCTCAAATCCTTCGGTTCTCTCCCGAATGAATTCCTGATCAATTAAATCTTCCCGGATAAGAATATGCATTATCCCGTTTAAGAGGGCCACATTGGTTCCGGGCTTCGGTCTGACAAAAATATCGGCATATTCCGTAAGGGGGATTTTTCGGGGATCAATGACAATCAGTTTTGCCCCTCTGTTTTTGGCCTTTATGATTCTGCCGGCGATGATGGGATGTTGACCGGTGGTATTGCTCCCGATGACAAGGGCACAGTCCGTATCTTCAATTTCGGAAATAGAGTTTGTCATGGCGCCGGCCCCGAAAGCGGTGGCAAGACCTGCCACCGTTGAGGAGTGTCAGAGGCGTGCGCAATGATCGATGTTATTGGTTCCCAATACGCCCCTTGTGAATTTCATGATCAGGTAGTTTTCTTCGTTGGTGCATTTGGCGCTTGACAGGACGGCAAGTGCGTCGGGTCCGTTGCTTGCTTTGATTCTGCTCAGACCTTCGGAGATTTTTTGGTAGGCTTCCCGCCAACTCACCTCAACGAAGCCGCCATTTTTCTTTACCAGTGGCTTTTTGAGGCGGTCTGGTTTTTGAATAAAACCATGGGCATTCCTCCCCAGGATACAGAGTTCCCCCCGGCTGACGGGATGGCTCCTGCAGGGAACCACATCGACAATCTCTCCCTCATGGACCTGGAGATAGAAATTGCACCCCGTTCCACAGAACGGACATGTTGTCAGGACCATATCAAATTGCATCGCTTAGCCTCCTTTAACAGCGTTGATAATAGCGCTTTGTACGTCATTTTGAAGGTCCGGAAACAAATCAAAAACTTTTTCGGGTGAAAAATGACGTACCATGTCCTGGAGCATTTTGAGCGGGATCTCAGCGGGACAAGTCTGTTCACAATCACCGCACAGCACGCAGGTATCCCAAACTTGATAGGCCCTTAACATATGAAAGAGCGGATAAGGGGGGGGGACCTGGCCTCTTTCCATCCAATTATCCGGATTCAACGGGCTCTCTGTCCCGGGCAACTGAACCGGGCACATATCGATGCATCCATAGCATTTGATGCATTTCCGAAAGTGGTTTTCCCAGAATGTGTTTCGGTCTTCTCGCCCCATCTCCAATACGTCCTGAAGGGGTGTTGGCGCTTCAATCGCCTTTTCAGTTTCGACGGCCTCAAATCTTTTTCTTGGAATGGTTGTCAAGGCTTGCTTCAGGGGGTTTTCTTCCATGCATGCCTCGGCGCAATCCCCACATTGGATGCATTTGGCTTCGTCTATTTCAATCCGGTCCGCCCACAGCTTTCCATCAAATTCGGTTAGAGGATGGTTTTCATCTATCAATTGTGTGGCGCAATCCCCACATCCGGTGCATTTATCAAAATCAACATACCTGGGCTTCTTCCGGATGTGGACTTTGAAGTTGCCCTGTTTTCCTTCGATGCTTTTTACAGTGGAGCAGGAGTGAATCTGGATATTGATATGCCGGCCGACCTCGACCAGTTTTGGAGATATGATTCACATGGCGCAATCATTGGTGGGAAATGTCTTGTCCAACTGCGCCATGGTCCCCCCAATGGAAGGGCTTTTTTCTATGAGGTGAACAAAAAAGCCCGAATCTGCCAGATCCAGAGCGGATTGCATTCCGGCAATTCCGCCGCCCATAACCAATACGGATCCTCTTATTTTTTCAGACATGCCGCCTCTCCCTAAACAATACTATATTTAGATTACCATATGCTGTCATTTGCAGAGATTTCAACCTATAGATTATTATCTATAGAGATCTTAACCTATATAAGTTATAATGCCTACGTAGGCTTTAAGTTGTCAACCGTTTTTTACCGCAGATGCCTTTTGGATTACCCTTTTTTTGCAGAGGATCACGTATGACCGGTCAAAAAAAATACGAAAAAAAAATTGATGAAAAAAGTGAAGGGCACTACATTACAAGGTGGGTGTTCAGCGAAAATGTTGTTCGATGCCGCCGATAGATCCGGCCAAAGGGAATCCGGTTTTTTTTGAATATGCTTTTTTTTGGAGTTATCATGAAAGAAAACTTAGAAACCCATGAAACTGTTTCAGAAGTGCCGGTTTCGCCGGATGACGGTGTGCAAGCGCCCGTTGCAATGGATTTCAATTTTCTCCCTCAGGTTGAAGCGGAGAGCGGGGTAAACGTGAGCGCCTGCTTTCAGTGCGGCAAGTGCAGCAATGGATGCCCTTTGTCCTTCGCCATGGACTTTCATCCCTATCAAGTCGTTCGGTTTGTGCACCTGGGCGCCCGGGACAAACTGGTCAATTCCAGGACCATCTGGATTTGCGCTTCCTGCCAGACCTGTAACACCCGGTGCCCCAACGAAATCGACATTCCCCGGTTGATGGATTATCTCAAAGAAAAGGTTTCAAAGGGTGCGGGGCACGTGGCGGAAAAGAACACGTTCCTCTTTTATCAAACGTTTCTGGATAGCGTTCAGGCCCATGGGCGGGTTTTTGAAGGTGGTTTCATGCAACGGTTTCTCATCAAGTCCGGTCGAATCTGGGATGTTTCGGATATGATGGAAAATGCCGGATTGGGTTACCGAATGCTTCGAAAGCATCGCATGAAACTGCTCCCGGATAAAATAAAGGGTCGGAAGGAAGTCAAAGCCATGTTCGGGAGATTAAAATAATGCAGGTCGGCTACTATCCCGGATGTTCACTGGGGGCTACGGCCAGTGATTATACCCGGTCCATTGAGGCTGTGACCCGGCTGCTGGATGTGCAACTGGTTGAAGTGGAAGATTGGAATTGTTGCGGCGCTTCGGCGGCCCACAGCCTGGATCATGAGCTTTTCATCAACCTTTCCGCTCGAAATTTGAATCTGGCGGAAAAGCGGGGTCTGGATGTGGTGGCGCCCTGTGCTCTCTGTTTTAACCGTCTCAAGACCGCTGAAAAGGAGTTGCTTTCAGGTAGCGGGACCGAATATCCTTTTTCGGGCAATATTCAGGTGTTGGATTTATTGGAATTCATGGCCGGGCCACAATTATTGGGAACTTTTGAAGAAAAAGTTGTAAACCCCTTAAAGGGTTTGAAGGCGGTGTGTTATTATGGGTGTCAAAGCAATCGCCCGCCCAAAGTGACCGGCCATACGACTTTTGAAAATCCCATGTCCCTGGATCGGGTGGTCGAAGCCTGCGGTGCAAAAGCATTGGACTGGCCCTATAAGACCGATTGCTGCGGGGCTTCTCATGCGGTTCCCAGAATTGATCTGGTGGATCATCTTGTGGGCCGCCTCTGCGATATGGCCCTGGCCGTTGGGGCCCAATGCCTGGTGGTGTGCTGCCAGATGTGCCAGGCCAACGTTGACATGTACCAGGATCGGGTCAGCCGGCAGCAAGGAAAAGAATACAACCTGCCGGTGCTCTATTTTACCGAATTAATGGCCCTGGCCGGCGGACTGCCCTGCGTGGCGGGATGCCTAAAACGGCATTTTGTGGATGCGGTTCCCTTGTTGAAAAGGCTCGATTTACTGTGACGGATCCCAGGATCAGCGTGGTGACACCCCAAAGAATGAGGATTGATTTTGTCTGATCAAAAAGGCGTTCCGGATAAGCCCATCGGCGCGGTGTTGGTGGTGGGCGGTGGTATCGCAGGTATGCAGGCGGCCCTGGATCTGGCCGATGGCGGTTTTTTTGTATATCTGGTGGAAAAAGGACCTTCCATCGGCGGTGTTATGGCGCAGTTGGACAAGACATTTCCCACCAATGATTGTTCCACCTGCATGATTTCTCCCAGGCTGGTGCAGGTATCCGGGCATAAGGCCATTGAGGTTATTTCCATGGCCGATCTGGTGGACCTCTCCGGGGAACCGGGGAATTTCACGGCCACCCTGGTGAAACGTCCCCGCTATGTGGATGAGGACAAGTGTATCGGCTGCGGGATTTGCGCTACCAAGTGCCCGAAAAAAGTGGATGATCCTTATAATGAGGGGCTGGGGAAGCGCAAGGCGATTTTCCTGGATTACCCCCAGGCCATTCCCGCGGTTTACTGTATTGATAAGGATGCGTGTATCTATTTTATAAAGGGGAAATGCCGGGCTTGCGAGAAATTCTGCGAGGTCCATGCCATCGACTTTGATCAGCAGCCTATCGAGATTCGGGTGGCGGTGGGCGCGGTGCTGCTTGCGCCCGGGTTCAGGGCCTTTGAGCCTTCCAGGAAAGCGGAACTGGGATTCGGCCGTTATGCGGACGTTATCACCTCTGTGCAGTTTGAACGGATGCTGGCGGCGGCGGGGCCCTTTGGCGGGCATCTCACGCGTCTCTCCAACGGCGAAAAACCTAAAAATATTGCCTGGATACAGTGCGTGGGGTCACGGGACTGCTCACTGGGAAACGACTACTGTTCCTATGTGTGCTGCATGTACGCCACCAAACACGCCATCCTCGCGAGCGAACATGATCCGGACGTGGTATCGACCATCTTTTTCATTGACCTGCGGGCTCAGGGAAAAGGCTTTGACCGTTACTACGAGAGGGCAAAGCTTGATGGGGGGGTTCGTTATGTGCGGAGCATGATCAGCCGCGTCATTGAAAATCCCACCACCGGGGAACTGGATGTGCGGTTTTTTGACGAGGCAGGGGTGCTTCAGCATGAGGCCTTTGACCTGGTGGTCTTGTCCGTGGGGCTGGAGGCTGAAAAGGACGGGTTGGATCTGGCCCTGAAACTGGGCATTCAACTGGATGCCTTTGGCTTTGCGAACCGCAATGGATTAAATCCTCTGCTGACCAACCGTGAAGGGATTTTTGTGGCCGGCGCCTTTTGCGGTCCAAAGGATATCCCCGAGACGGTCACGCAGGCCTCGGGTGCCGCGGCCCAGGCGGCGGAACTGCTGGCTCCCGCAAGGGGGCGGTTGATTCCGGAAAAAGTCACACCGAAAGACCGGGATGTGTCGGGTGAAGATCCTCGTATCGGCGTATTTGTCTGTCATTGCGGCATCAACATCGCGGGTGTGGTGGATGTGGCGGATGTGGCGGAATATGCCGGAACCCTGCCGGGGGTTGTCCATTCCGAGGATATGATGTTCAGCTGCTCCACCGACAGCCAGAAATTAATCCGGGAAAGGATTGCGGATCAGCAGCTCAACCGGGTTATTGTGGCATCCTGCAGCCCTCGAACCCATGAGCCCCTGTTTCAGGAGAACCTGGAGCAGGCAGGACTCAACAAATACCTTTTCGAAATGACCAATATCCGCGACCAGTGTTCCTGGGTTCACGCGGACAACCCGGCCCCGGCCACGGAAAAGGCCAAAGATCTGGTCCGTATGAGTGTGAGCCGGACCCTCCTGCTTGAACCCCTTACGCAATTCCCGGTTCCGGTCAATCAGTCGGCCCTGGTGGTGGGCGGCGGGGTGGCCGGCATGACCGCGGCCCTGTCCATTGCCGACCAGGGATTTGAGGTTGTCCTGGTGGACCGGGAGAAGGAACTGGGGGGAACCGCCAATCGTCTGGCCTATTCCCTGGAAGGCTTTGACGTGAAAACTTTTGTGGCTGATCTCAAAAATAAGGTTAATGGGCACGACAAAATACAGGTGGAGACGGGTGCCGGTATCCGCAAAGTGACCGGTGTGGTGGGTAATTTTGCCACGGATATCTCACGAAATGGCGATAACCCCGCCAGGATTGACCATGGCGCTGTCGTGGTGGCCACCGGTGGTCGGGAATACGTTCCGAAAGAGTATGGGTATACTGAAAGCGACCGGGTTATCACCCAGTTGGAACTGCATCAGGACCTTGCCCGGGGGGATATCTCGGAAACCGATCTGGTGGTGATGATCCAGTGCGTGGGATGCCGAACAAAAGACCACCCCTACTGCTCCCGCATCTGCTGCTCGCAGGCGGTGACCAATGCCCTCAAACTGAAGGAACTGAACCCCGGGGCCAATGTGGTGGTTCTCTATCGGGACATGCGGACTTACGGTGTCAAGGAGATTTACTACCGCCGGGCCCGCCAGGCAGGGGTCCGGTTCATTCGGTACGAGGTCGGGGCGGAACCGGTGGTTCGCGTGGCGGGCGACGGGTTGGTGGTGGAGGTCATGGATCAGGGGCTTCGGATGCCGCTGGTTCTAACACCTGATAAAGTGGTGTTGTCGGCCGCGGTCAGGCCCCGGGAAGATGCGCGGGAGTTTGCCTCTGAGCTGAAGTTGCCGCTGGATATTGACGGTTTTTTCATGGAAGCCCATATGAAACTTAACCCCCTGGATTTTGCTTCTTCCGGATTTTTCCTGTGTGGTCTGGCCCATGGACCCAAACCCATTGAAGAATCCATTGCTCAGGCCAAGGGTGCGGCCGCCCGGGCCGTCACCCTGTTGAGTAAAAAAGAACTCATGGTGGGAGGCGAGATTGCCAAAGTGGACCCGGACGCGTGCGCCGCCTGTTTGACCTGTGTGCGGTCCTGTCCTTTCGGGGTGCCGAGGATCGGTGACGGCAAAGGAAGCGAAACCCATGAGGTTGCCGTGATCGATCCTGCGGGTTGTCGCGGATGCGGCGTATGCGCCGGGGCCTGCCCCAATAACGCCATTCAAATCGCCCATCACGGGGACCCGCAAATCATGGACAAGGTGTTTGCGCTGTTCGATAAACCCCTGCCCCGGGAGCCCTATGACCCGCGGATCGTGGCCTTTATCTGCACTTACTGCACCTATACGGCCGCCGATATGGCCGGCTCCCTCAGAATGCAATACCCCGCCAATGTGAGGGTGGTAAAACTTCTGTGCACCGGCAGGGTGGATACGAAACACCTGCTGGGCGCTTTTGAAGCGGGCGCCGATGGGGTGATGGTCTCAGGCTGTGAACTGGGGGATTGTCATTTCCTGGAAGGGAATAACCGGGCGGTTCAGCGCGTGGCTCAGACCCAAAAAATTCTTGAGGCCACCGGCATTGAACCTGAACGGCTGGAGATGTTTCACGTGGGCGCCTCCGATGCCCCCGGGTGGGTCAAGGCGGTGGGAGAAATGGTCGACAGGGCTCAGACCCTCGGTCCTTCCCCCCTGAGATTGGACATGCCTTTGGAAAAGGGGCTGTTGCCCATGGCCTCATGAGGGTCGGCATTTTCAGGGAATGGGTGCTCACGCAACAGGGTTGACAACCAAATCCCATTTCTCTATCCTTACGCACGTTTAGCCGACGACCGGCTTCCGCTTTTCGCTTTTTTTGAGGTCCATCGATGGGAATAGAAGATCTGAACCTGGAAATAGAAAGATTGGGCAAATGCAGCGTGCAGTCCCCCATGCCCAAGGGACAATTCGTTACCGACGAGGACCGCTTATTGTATCACGCTACGCTGAAAGAGGCCGAAGTCTGCATCGGCGCCGGCAAGACCCTGCCAAGTTTTGAGATGGCCGGACCCCGGGAAAAGATTTATTTTGATCCGTCCAAGCTCAAATGCGGGATCGTGACCTGCGGTGGCATCTGCCCCGGATTGAATGACGTAATCCGGGCCATTGTTTTGAGCCTCCATTACCACTACCAGGTTCACACGGTTTTCGGGTTTCGTTACGGATATGAGGGTATTTCACCCCGGTACCGGCACACACCCCTGGAATTATACCCGCAGGTTGTGGAAGATATTCATGAAAGGGGGGGGACTATCCTCGGTTCATCCCGGGGCCCTCAGGATGTGTCGGAAATGGTGGATACCCTGGAACGTATGAACGTAAGACTTCTCTTTACCATTGGCGGCGACGGTACGCTACGGGGGGGGCAAGCCATCTCCGAGGAGATTGGGCGACGCAACCTCAAGATCGGCGTGGTGGGCATTCCCAAAACCATTGACAACGATATTTCCCATATGGACGAGTCTTTTGGCTTCCAGACGGCGGTTTCAATGGCCAGGCCTTCCATTTATGCTGCCCACGTGGAGGCCAAGGGGGCGAGAAACGGCGTGGGTCTGGTAAAATTGATGGGGCGGGAATCCGGGTTTATAGCGGCCTATGCGGCCCTCGCCACCAGCGATGTTAATTTCTGCCTCGTGCCGGAGGTGCCGTTCACCCTTGAGAGTTTTCTGCCCGCTCTGAAAGAGAAACTAGAACGGACCAGCCATGCGGTGATCGTCGCCGCTGAAGGTGCGGGCCAGAATTTGCTGGGAATATGTCAAGAACGTGATGCCTCCGGGAACCTCCGGTTCGGCGATATCGGTATTTTCCTACGCGACGAAATCAAGGCATATTTTAAGCGTGAGGGGATGGAAATTCAGCTGAAATATATTGATCCCAGCTACATTATCCGCAGTGTTCCCGCGAACCCCAAAGATTCCGTGTTTTGCCTGTTGCTGGGGCACAATGCCGTGCATGCGGGCATGGCGGGTCGAACCAATATGGTGGTGGGTTACTGGGACTCCGAATACACTCACGTGCCGATTCCCCTTGCGGTTTCCAGGCGTAAACGAATCGAGCCCGAAGGCCGTTTTTGGAGCAGCGTTCTGGAATCCACGGGCCAGCCCAGGGATCTGGTGGGTTCTTCCGGAACGGGTGAAAAGGTGTGCACAAGTGTCACATAAACGTCATGAGACCCGTTAAGTGGGGAAAGTTAAGATTTTATCGTATTAACAATCAGTTGCTTCTTTTGGTTTGCCGGAGGACGGGACCATTGAAGGTGTTGTGATAATTTTTTTCAGAATCTTGAACCTTCTTGATCATTTTTTCTTGACACCTCAATAAAATTGGATATAAAGGAGCTTGTTCCAAAATGCACAAAGTCTATCCAAGGCCGAAGTTTGAGAGCGCCGTACCGATTTTGGGGTGGAAAACGGGTGCATTTTGAAGGTAGGAGGGATGAAAATTTCCGGTTGGAGGTGATCCACATTTTATTCCGACCGGCAGCAACTTTGGGCCTTATTACAGAGAAAGGAGGTGTAAGCCTGGAATTTTTCCGGAGCAAATGGTTTTTTTGATCGTATCATCGTTTACCGTTTTTAAATTGTTAAATCAGGAGGTATACTAATGCCAAGTTTCGTAATTACAGAGAAATGTGATGGTTGTAAAGGGCAGGACAAGACAGCTTGTATGTACATTTGCCCCAACGACCTCATGGTGCTGGATCAAGAGAAGATGAAAGCATTTAACCGTGATCCTTCCATGTGTTGGGAATGCCAGTGCTGCGTCAAGATATGCCCGCAGCAGGCCATGGATGTTCGGGGTTACGCCGATTTTATCCCCTTGGGCGCAAGCTGTACGCCGCTTCGCGGCTCCGAAGATATCATGTGGACCGTCAAGTTTCGCGATGGCAGCCTGAAAAGGTTTAAATTCCCCATCCGGACCACTGAAGAAGGTACTGCGGATCCATTGGGCGGTTATGCAACCACTGATGATCTGAACAGTGAAGCCCTGGCAACCGAGCCTGCATCTTTAGGTCTTGATGCAGTTCCTACACTATAAGAGAGAGGAGGTAACTTAGATATGGCAAATTTTGAAACAGTAGAAGTAAACACTGACCTCCTGATTCTCGGTGGGGGTTTCTCAGCCTGTGGTGTGGCGACCGAAGCCGCCTACTGGGCAAAGAAAAACGGTCTTAAGGTTACCCTGGTGGACAAAGCCGCATTGGATCGAAGCGGCGCTGTGGCCATGGGGCTTTCCGCCATCAACCAGTATGTGGGCGTGAAAGACGGTGACAATACCCTTGAAGACTACGTTCGTTACGTGCGCCAGGACCTCATGGGCATTTCCCGTGAAGATCTGGTTTATAACATCGCCCGTCACGTGGACTCCTCGGTTCACCTGTTTGAAAAATGGGGCCTCAAAATCTGGCTGGATGAAGACGGCAAGTACGTGCATGAAGGCCGCTGGCAGCTCATGATCAACGGTGAGTCCTACAAGATCCTCATCGCGGAAGCCGCCAAAAACGCCATCGCCGATGCGGGTGGCGAAATTTTTGAGCGTGTTTTCATTGTCGAGCCGCTTCTGGACGGCAACAAGTGTGTGGGCGCTGTGGGTTTCAGCACCCGTGAAGAAAAATTCTACGTGTTCAAGGCCAAAGCGACAGTCGCCACCATGGGCGGCGCGGTGCATGTGTTCCGTCCCCGTTCCGTGGGTGAAGGTTTTGGACGTTCCTGGTATCCCCCGTTTAACACCGGTTCCAGCGCTTATTTCACCATCAAAGCCGGTGCCGAGATGACCTGTCAGGAAGTGCGCTTTATTCCGGTTCGATTCAAGGATGCGTACGGTCCCGTGGGTGCATGGTTCCTGCTCTTTAAATCCCGTGCCATCAGCGCTGTGGGCGGCGAGTACATGTCGGTGAGGAAAGAAGAACTGCAGAACTGGGCGCCTTATGGCCTGGCCAAACCCATCCCGGCCAACCTCAGGAACTACCTGGGTATGCTGGATGTGGATGAGGGCTTAGGGCCTCTGTACATGGAAACCGCCGAGGCCATCAACAAGATCGCCGACGCCTTCAAGGAAGACCCCAAGGGCTACAAGAAGAAAATGAAGGAACTTGAGTCCGAAGCATGGGAAGATTTCCTGGATATGACCATTTCCCAGGCCCATCTCTGGGCGGCCCTGAACGTGAAACCCGAAGAGAAACACTCCGAAATCGCCGCTTGTGAGCCGTACTTCATCGGTTCCCACTCCGGTGCTTCCGGTGCATGGGTGAGCGGTCCCGAAGATCTGGACACCCCCTACAAATGGGGTTACGCCAACATGACAACGGTGGACGGTCTGTTTGCGGCCGGCGACGCCTCCGGCGCTTCCAGCCACAAGTTTTCTTCCGGTTCCCATGCGGAAGGTCGTTATACCGGTAAAGCCGCCATCAAGTACATCGTGGAAAAGGGTGCTGCGCCCAATGTGGATGCGGCCGTGGTCGAAGCTCTGAGAGCAAAGATCCTGGCGCCCCTGGATACATTCCAGGAATTCTGCAACTTTACCACCGAACCCTCCGTCAACCCCAACTACATCCTGTGGCGCCCCTTCATGGATCGTATGCAGAAGATCATGGATGAGTACGCAGGCGGTGTGACCGCAGGCTTCAAGACCAGCAAGCCGAATCTTGAGAGAGCCATGGAGCTGTTCGTGTATCTGCAGGAAGATGCCGAGAAACTGGGTGCCGAGGGTATCTACGAACTGGAAAGGTGCTGGGAGAATATGCACCGCATGGCGCAGGCGGAAGCTCATGTGCGCACCATGCTGTTCCGTGAAGAAACCCGTTGGCCTGGATATTACTTCAGGTCGGATACTCCCAAAATGGACGATGAAAACTGGCACTGCTTCGCCAACTGCAGATTTGATCCTGCAAGCGGTGAGTGGGAAATGTCCAAGAAAGATGTGTGGCACATCCCCGGTGTATAATCATTAACCTTTTTTGACCATTGCTCCAGGCGTCTTTATGATGCCTGGAGCATTTTGTTAATAGCGACTCCGTATCTGGTCAATGTTCATTTTTGAATGGACAATGAAAGTGGGTAGTGACAAGATACGTGTTTGAATGCAGCCTGGGCGGCATCGCCGCAATATCAAAATTTTTACGTAAAGCCGCAAAGGTTTTTTAGGATAGAGCTAAAAGGAATAAGGCCCTAACAGCTAAGCGCTAACAGCTAATGGCTAACAAACAGCTAAGCGCTTAAAAAACAACAACGCTGGAGGAGACAATGGCAGAGGTACAAACGACGAACCAGAGTATACTGGTGGTTGGCGGAGGCATGAGCGGGATTACGTCCGCCCTGGAAGCGGCCGAGGCCGGTTATGACGTGGTGCTGGTTGAAAAGAACCCCTACCTGGGTGGGCGAGTGACCCAGTTGTATCAGTATTTTCCCAAGTTGTGCCCGCCCAATTGTGGTCTTGAAATCAATTTCCGGCGCATGAGACAGAATCCGAAAGTTCGTTTTTTCACCATGGCCGAAGTGGCGAATATCTCAGGTTCCGAAGGCAATTACGATGTGACCATCAAGCTTTCACCCCGGTATGTGAACGATAAATGCACCTGCTGCGGTAAATGCAGTGAAGTCTGTGAAGCGGAAATCGATAATCCCTTCAATTTCGGCATGGACAAGATCAAGGGGGCTTACCTTCCCCATGAATTTGCATTCCCCATGCGGTATGTGATTGATCCTTCCATTGTGAAAACCGAAGACGGCAAGAAGTGCCTGGAAGCCTGTGAGTACGGTGCTGTCGAACTGGATATGGCGGAGTCCACCTTTGATCTGAACGTGGGCGCGGTTGTCTGGGCCGCGGGCTGGGATCCCTACGAGGCGGAAAAAATCGATTATTACGGTTTCGGCGAGTACAAAAACGTGATCACCAACATGATGATGGAGCGCATGGCTTCACCTAACGGACCCACCGGGGGAAAGATTCTCAGGCCTTCGGACGGCAAAGAGGTCAAAAACATTGCCTTTGTTCAGTGTGCCGGCTCCCGGGATGAAAACTATCTGCCCTACTGTTCCGGCATCTGCTGTCTGGCTTCCATGAAGCAGGCCACCTATGTGCGGGAGCGACACCCGGACGCCGACATCAGCATCTTTTTTATTGATATACGCGCCCTGGATCGACTGGAAGACTTTTACACCAAGGTCCAGGAAGATGAAAAAATAGAATTCATCAAGAGCAAAATTGCAAACATCTCAGAGGATGAAGCGACGGGCAGCCTGTTGCTGGAAGGTGAAAATACACGGACAGGCGAGCAGCTTCGCATGACCTTTGACATGGCGGTTCTGGCAACCGGCATGGTTCCCAACAAGTTCGACATAGACGGCGCACCCGAAGTGGCGGCGGATGAGTATGGTTTCATGGTCAATGATCCGGAAAAAACCGGCATATACGGCGCCGGTTGTGTCAGGAGACCCACGGATGTCGCTTCATCCGTGCAGGACGCCACGTCATCCGCTTTGAAGGCTATCCAATCAATCGCGAGGAGGTAACTCGATGGACAAGAAGACAGCAGTTTATATATGCACCGGGTGCGGCATTGGAGATGCCCTGGACATTGAACAGCTCAAGGAGGAAGGGACCGAAGACTTCAAAATTGATGTCTCAAAGGATCATCCCTGTCTGTGCAGCGCCGAGGGTGCTGAGCTGATCAAGAAAGATATTGCCGATGAGGGGATCAATACGGTGATCATCGGCGCCTGTTCCTACCGGGTCAATTATGACGTATTCAACTTTGGTTTGAATGTGGTGGTTGAACGGGTCAATTTAAGAGAGCAGGTGGCCTGGGTCATGCCCCCCAAAGAGGAAAATACCCAGGAACTGGCGGAAGACAATCTGCGTATGGGATGTTCCAAAGCCAAAGATACCCAACCGCCGGAACCCTTCAAAGCGGAAGAGGAATACTCAAAGGATGTGCTGGTGGTGGGCGGTGGCCTGGCCGGTATGACGGCGGCCCTTGAAACCGCCAAGGCCGGGTACCAGGCGATCCTGGTGGAAAAGGAAGAGAAACTGGGCGGTTTCCTGGGGAAAATGAAGAAGACCATCACTCTCCCCTATAAAGAACTGTCGGATACCGGTGCGGAAGAACTGATTCAGGCTGTGGAAGCGGAAGAGAAAATCAAGGTTTACACCGGCTCAACGGTGGAGAAAATCAGCGGTGCTCCCGGCCTTTTCTCCGTGGACATCAAAAATAACGGCGATGTGGTCAATGAACGAGCAGGATCCGTGGTCCAGGCCACGGGATGGGTTCCCTATGACGCCAACAAGCTGGGGCATCTGGGCTATGGCCAGTTCAAGGATGTTATCACCAATGTTGAAATGGAAGAGATGGCTGCGGCCGGCAAAATAACCCGGCCGTCCGACGGAAGTCCGGTGAAAAATGTACTGTTTATTCAGTGTGCCGGTTCCAGGGACCCGGACCATCTGCCCTATTGTTCATCGGCGTGCTGCCTGGTTTCCATGAAACAGGCCACCTACGTGAAAGAGCAGGATCCGGAAGCGGTGAACTACGTCCTCTATAAGGATGTGCGCACGGTGGGTCAGGCGGAAGATTTTTACCGCAAAGCCCAGGAAGACGGCAATATCTTCATTCGGGGCGCGGCCACGGAAGTGGGCGAGACCGGCGGAAAGCTTTTTGTGGAAGCGGATGATGAACTCCTGGGAGAGAAAGTCAAAATTGAAGAATTGGACCTGGTGGTCCTGGCGGTGGGCATGGTGCCCGCTTCAAAACCGGAGGTTGCGCCCAGAATTAAGGCGCCCGCCGATGCGGAAGGCGCGGATGAAGAAGGCATGATCGAAGTGGTGCCCGATTCCGGTTTCTTTGCAAACTCCGCCCTGAACCTGGAATATCGACAGGGGCCGGAGTTGCCCACCCTGAAATATGGTTTCCCCGATTCTCACTTCATCTGTTTCCCCTATGAAACACGGCGAACCGGCATTTACAGTGCCGGATGCGTGAAACGACCCATGGAAACGGCCAAGGTCTTAGATGATGCGGCCGGTGCCGCCATGAAGGCCATTCAGTGTTCCGAACTGACCGCCGAAGGGAAGGCGGTTCACCCGAGGGCCGGGGACATGACTTACCCGGAATTCAACATGAACCGATGCACCCAGTGTAAACGGTGCACGGAAGAATGTCCCTTCGGGGCCATCAACGAAGATGAAAAGGGCAACCCTCTGCCCAACCCCACCCGGTGCCGTCGTTGCGGTATTTGTATGGGGGCGTGTCCGGAACGGATTATTTCCTTTAAGAATTACTCCGTGGGCATGATCGGCAACATGATCAAGGCCGTCAACGTTCCGGAGGAAGATGAGGAAAAACCGAGAGTGATCTGCCTCATCTGCGAGAATGACGCCCTGCCGGCTCTGGATATGGCAGGCATCAAGCGCATGAAATGGAGTCCCTATGTGCGGTTTGTCCCCATGCGATGCCTGGGTTCCATGAACCTGGTCTGGATTGCGGACTCCCTGTCACGGGGTATTGACGGTATCCTGCTCATGGGATGCCGGCATGGGGATGATTACCAGTGCCATTTTATTAAGGGCAGCGAGCTGGCCAATACGCGTCTGAGCAAAGTGGCTGAAACGCTTGACCGTCTGGCCCTGGAATCGGAACGGGTGAAGTTTGTGGAAGTGGGCATTACGGATTATGGAAAAATCCCCCAGATCATCGATGATTTCATGGAAACCATCGAGGAAGTGGGCCCCAACCCGTACAAAGGCTGGTAAAGAACTCGGTGATTAGGTGTTGGCCTGACACCTGACACCTGACAACTGACACCTTAAACAAAGGGGCTTGTCTATGGAAAATACAGTGGGCTACAATCCCTCCTTTGCCGAGGAGGTTTTCCAGAATGTGGATTCTGGGGATGAAATCAAAATGTGCATGAATTGCGGCGTCTGCGCAGCATCCTGCCCTTTGCGGGAACACATGGACTATCCGCCGAGGCAGATATTCTCCCTGATTCGGGCGGGAAAAAGGGAAGTGGTGCTCGGCAGTGAGGCCATCATGCTGTGTACATCCTGTTACGCCTGCGCGGTGAAGTGCCCCAGGTCCATCCCCGTGATCGATGTCATGCATGGGTTGGCCCACTATGCCCTCAAAAAAGGGTATATGCCGCGGGTGGAAACGGCGCGATTCGGAACGGAATTCTGGAATCAGGTGTATCGGATTGGCCGGGTGGACGAAAAAGATCTTCCCAGGCGGGTGTTTTTTGCCGGCGGCTTTATGGAAGGCATTAAAAAGATGCTCAACTTCATGGACATCGGCATTAAATTGATGCTTCACCATCGCATGAAATTGCTGCCCGAACGAAAAATCAAGGGGGTTAAGTCCCTTCAGAAGATGCTGGACAAGGCGGAAATGTTGGGGAAAGGGGGGGCGGTACAATGAAATATTTTCTCTATTGGGGATGCAGTCTGGAAGGAAGCGGTGCCAATTTTCTGGTTTCCCTCAAACCCCCCTGTGAAGCCCTGGGCATGGAGTTTCTGGAGATAGAAGACTGGAACTGCTGTGGTGCCAGTGTGTCCTATGCAGGCGCCGGTGATCTGGCCATCAAGGTGCTGAACGCGCGGAACCTGGCCATTGCGGAAGCCGAGGGCGGCTACGATGTGGTGGCCCCGTGCAGTTCGTGCTACATTCAGATGATTAAGGTGAACCACGAGATCAAGGAGAATCCTAAACTGCTGGACGAGGTGAACGCATGCCTGTCGGAGGGGGGGCTTCACTATAATGGCAACCTGAACGTGCGGCACATTCAGGACGTGCTCATTAACGACATCGGTGTGGACAAAATCAAGGAAAAAGTGGTTAAGCCTTTGAACGGACTTAAGGTGGCCGGTTACGTGGGCTGCCAGTCGGTCCGGCCCTATGGGGAATACGACAGCGTGAACAAGCCCGTGGTGCAGGATCGTCTCCTCGAGGCATTGGGGGCTGAGGCAGTGCCATTCCCCAACAAGATCAAGTGCTGCGGGTCCGGTATTTTTCTGCCTGAAATAGATTACTGCATGGAACTGGTGAAAAATATCCTGGAAGACGCGCTAAACCACGGCGCTGAGCTCATTTCCACGGTTTGCCCCATGTGTGCCATGAATCTGGAGCTTTACCAGAGTCGAATCAATGACAAATACGGCACCGACTTTGATGTGCCCATTGTCTACCTTACCCAGTTGATGGCTGTTGCCTTCGGCATGGATATGAAAAAACATGCCGCGCTCAATTACAATGTTATTCCACCGGAAGGCGTGATCCGGGCGGCTATCGGCTGATTGCCGGGAACAATTTAAAGAAACCGTAACCAAATCCCCGGCGCGTTCGTTTTTGGGGATTTGGTTTTCTTTTTTATAACGGAGAAAAACATGACCGATCAGGAAACACCTAAATGTCACCACTGTGACGGCGAAATGAAAAAATGGGCCGTTCCCCCCGATTCCACATGGGGGACCGAATTTTTATGGGTATGCTTTAATGATGATTGCGCTTACTTTCAAAGGGGCTGGGACCACATGATGAAAACGCAGGAGATCAAGGCCTCTTACCGAAACAGCGTGAGCCCTGAAACCGGGAATCGAAGTCCGCTTCCCTGCTGGTCGTATGACGCGCTGAAAGATCGGATTATCGAGGATTAGGAATTCCATGGCTAAAATCGGAAGGAACGACCCCTGTCCCTGCGGCAGTGGCAAAAAATTCAAGCATTGCCATCTGGGCAAGGAAGATCAACTGACCCAAGAAAACGCTGCCGGTGAGTTCTCCCCCGAGGATAGCGCGCGCATAACGGGTTTGCCACAGGTCTCATACGGTCGTTCCCGGGAGATGCTTGACGGGTTGGATATCCGGAAACTCACGGGATCCTCAGCCGGTGTCAAATTCATCGATCTGGCTGCCTACAAGGATCTCGACCTGGCGGATGCGCGGCGCACCGAAAAAGACGGAACCGGCGCCGGCGGGGTCCTGATCAACATATTTAAAACCAAAATCACCGACCCGGACCATCTCTACCTGGCCATTTCCCCCGAAATCAGTGACAGCGCCCTCATCCACCAACTGGCCCACGTGCTGGACTACCTGGGCGGGTCCAAACTTATGCCCGGCCTGGCAAAACCCCTCAGCTTTGATGTGGGTGTACCCGGCGAACACCTGGAGCATCCCCATGAGTATGGCTACTGGCTGAACTACCTGCAAAAAGAATTCGGCGTGCAATTGGACGCCGACGATACCATTGTATCCTTTTTGTTTGAAAATGATATGCTCATCAAGGGCAGAGACATCGAGCAGCAAGACCAAGTCCTCCTGAGATCCAAATCAGAGCGCATGATGCGTTTCATGAGCGAGAAAAGCGCGGAAATCGACACCCTCATCTGCGAACGCCCCGGATACATCGGAAGCCGGGTGAATCAGGATTGATTTACGGGTGTAAGGCTTAATTTATAAAGTTCAGGTAAAACATGCTCTAACCCCTGAAACCTAATCCTAAAAACAGCGAAATCCGCGTCAAAGAGGGAAAATATGAAAATTCCACTGCTTGATCTCAAAGCACAATTGAAATCAATTGAAAACGACGTAAAGAATGCTGTTACTGAAGTCATCGATTCAACCCGTTACATTATGGGCCCCAAGGTGGAATCCCTTGAAAATGAAATTGCCACCTACACAGGTGTTAAATACGGCATAGGGGTCTCATCCGGTACCGATGCGCTGCTGGTGTCACTGATGGCGCTGAACATAAAACCCGGTGATCTGGTAATTACCACGCCGTTTTCCTTTTTCGCCACCGCCGGCGTTATCGCCAGATTGAATGCGGTACCGGTGTTTGTGGACATTGATCCCGACACCTACAATATGAGCCCCGATGCTCTGAAACAATGGTTTGAAAGCCATGCGGAAGAAGCGGGCCGTGTCAAAGCCATCATTCCCGTTCACCTTTATGGCCAGTGCGCCCATATGGATCCCATCTGTGAGCTGGCGGAAGCCCACGGCATTCCCATTGTTGAAGACGCGGCCCAGGCCATCGGCGCTGAATACCCATCCGCATCCGGCCAAAAGAAGGCCGGGAGCATGGGGGCTTTGGGCTGTTTTTCCTTTTTCCCCAGCAAAAATCTGGGCGGCATTGGTGACGGCGGCATGGTGGTCACTAATGACCCGGAATTGAACGATAAACTCAGAATGCTCAGGAACCACGGGGCCAAACCTAAATACTACCATGCCATGATCGGCGGTAATTTTCGCCTGGACCCCATACAGGCGGCGGTCCTTCTGGTGAAACTGCCGTACCTGGATCAATGGCACACCATGCGGCAACGGAACGCCGCCTATTACGATGAAAAATTAAGGGACATCGGTGTCAAAACGCCATTTGTCGCTTATGGACGAAACCACCACATTTACAACCAGTATGTGGTTTCGGTTCCCGAAGACCGAGACGGACTGAGGCGGTTTTTGGCCGACAACAACGTCAGCACCGAAATCTACTACCCGGTCTCCTTCCACATGCAAAGCTGTTTCAAGGATCTTGGCTACCGGGAAGGTGATTTTTCCAACAGCGAATACGCTGCCCATCACACGCTTGCCCTGCCGGTTTACCCTGAATTGACCCATGAAATGCAGGATTACGTGGTGGGCAAAATCCGTGTTGGGTTTTAACGACATACTTCCCAATGATCCCGCCATGTTTTCGTATATGGGTCTATGGGGGTCAAGTCTACGTTTGACCTTTGTTGGCCGATTCCAAGACTTTCTCCAACCGTTTTTGAAACAGGTTGTCGTTTCTTTTTGATCCGTTCGACAGTGCTACTGACCGAACTATATTGGGTCATTCCCAGTCCGGGTCATGGGAAAAGTAGCCGCAGTGGCTGCTCCAGATCCTGAGTGGTCTCGACATGGTTTGCACATCTATCAGATCATTGCAGATGAGTCAATCAAAGGCTTGATGACCCTTTTATACGCATAAACAGCTTTACAGTTATTTATAAGCCTGATAATATCCTTTACATGAGGCGTAGTACAACAGGAAAAACAAAATTTAAAAAAGTGGTTTCAGAACAATTCCCTATCCATCCAAAACGAGGAGGGGGAGTTGTTAAAATTGATGCATGGGAGAATGATATTGGCGATGTGGTTAAATACAGCATGGCATATATCGGCACTGGTTCAGTTGAATAGGTGTTAAAAGCATTTTAAGTTAAACAAGTTATATCAATTGTGCGCTGAAAAGTTTTTCGGGGGTGAGACCGCTTTCTATCACCCCTAAGCTAACCGCAGGTACT
>Ga0222636_1000225_pt1 | contig 31641 bp, 21 predicted proteins | sample AntAcemetagen141_FD_179811 | JGI IMG/M metagenome (GOLD analysis project Ga0222636, IMG submission 179811) | Saline water microbial communities from Ace Lake, Antarctica - #141 | ecosystem: Environmental > Aquatic > Non-marine Saline and Alkaline > Saline | place: Antarctica: Ace Lake...
ATAAAAAGAAATGATCTGTTTGTGATAAGTTTTACTAAATCAGACATTCTGAAAGGCTCTTCATCTTCTTTTTCCTGACCTTTTCTTTGTTTGTCAAGTTTAACATCAAATATTAAATAAAATAAGAACATTAAAAATCCTATTCCGATTAATGTTGCGGCAAAGTTAACTGCCGGTGATACAACACCTGCTCCAATATCAATTGATAATGCTTGACCTAATGTTGATCCTAATCTTCCAAATCCCATATTGATTGCCATCGCTAAAGCAAGCTCATATCCTTTGAACCATTTTACGATTGTCCTCATGGCTATAACACACATTATTTCCAATCCTGAACCAAATATTAATCTACCAATCATCATAATCCAAAGCTGATCATCAGGATTGCTTGAGAAAGTTCCCGCTGCTCCTAAAGCAGTCAAAGCAGCTCCACCGGTTGCAAGTAATCCAAAAATGATTCCGGTAAGCTTGATGCCCCATTTATCCAGAATAATTCCTCCAATGATTATCATCCCGAATACATTTGCCCAGGTTGTCCATTGTATTAATGTTCCAAACTGACTGCTTGTAATACCCATTTCGGTGATCATAATTGGTTTAATACCGGAAAAGAAATCCTGAAACCAATATGTACCAAAGGTGATACCGCTTATCAAAACCAATACTACCCATCTAAACCCTGCTGAATCCCTCAGCGTTTTCTTAATTGTGTCCATGTTTTATATTTAAATTATTTTTTAAAATTTCATAAGCGGCAAATATAAGATTATTTCAGTAATGATTGATAAATAATTAACAACAGAATTTTGTTGTTAGTGAATAATGAGTTTGATCAAAAAAGTAAAAAATGTAATGATAGCTATCCGTGCGTATGGCTTTGAAAAATGTGAACAACTTTTTTTGTTTCAAAAAAATCTTCAGTAAAGAAATTGTTAAGATTATAAATTTTGTATGATTTTTTTAATGATTTAAGTTCCTCATTTAAGTCTCCACCTTTAAGATATAAAATGCCATTTGGAATGTTGTTAAAGTTTTTTGTTTTGATCCTGGTTTTCATCCAATTATAAAGAACATCTAAAGAAGTTACAGCACGACTCACAATAAAATCAAATTTTTCTTTTACTTCTTCTACTCTAATTTGTTGAGCAATCACATTATTTAGTTCAAGTTCTTTTGCAACATTATTTACAACTTTAATTTTTTTACCGATTGAATCTGCAAGAAAAAAAATTGCTTCAGGAAAAAGAATCGCAAGAGGAATGCCCGGAAAACCACCACCTGTGCCGACATCCATTATTCTGGTGCCATTATTAAATTCAATAACTTTTGCAATTCCTAACGAATGTAAAACATGGTGCAGATAAAGATGCTCAATATCTTTACGTGAAATAACATTGATTTTGGAATTCCACTCACTGTAAATTTTCTGAAGCTGATTGAATTTCTTTATTTGTTCATCAGTAAGGGAGGGAAAATATTTTTGAATTATTTCCATTTATGATTGTAATTTTTTATTTTATTATTTTTTGAAGGGATTTCAGTATTGAAATAAAATCCTAACATTCCCAATTCTTAAAGGAAATCCGCAGGGATATTCTTTCTTCCTACATTTTCAATCTTTCTGCAATTATACCAATTTTAATAACAATACGTTGTTTAAAAAACAAAAAACTAAATATATATTAATGTTGAATGATTTTTATTTTTGATAAAATAAAATATTTTACAGATTTAATAATTAGTAAATTGATAATGAATAATATAAAATACACTTTTTTCCTGGTTTCTTTTTTCCTTATTGTTGGAATGTTGTCGGCTCAAAGAATGAGTAAGGAAGAGTATATAAATAGATATAAAGATATTGCCATTGAACAAATGGAAAAGTATAAAATTCCTGCCAGTATTACGCTTGCACAGGGAATGCTTGAATCGGGAAATGGGAACAGCCGGCTATCAAAAAAAGCCAATAATCATTTTGGAATCAAATGTCATAAAGATTGGAAAGGGAAAAAAATATACGCTAAAGACGATAGAAAACGTGAATGTTTCAGAAAGTACAAAAATGCTGAAAGGTCTTTTCTCGATCATTCATTTTTTCTTACAGAACGTGATAGGTATGCGGAGCTTTTTAAATACAAAATTACTGATTATAAATCGTGGGCAAAAGGTCTGAAAAAAGCCGGATATGCAACAAATAAGAAATATCCGAAGTTGCTGATTAAAATTATTGAGGAAAATGAGTTGTATAAATATGACGATAAAAATGCCTCTTCAAAATATTCCTCACGAAAAAAAGGAAAAGATAAAATTATAACTCCAGAAATTGTTTACTCCAAAGAAACAGATTTTGAAGAAATAGAAATTAAAGGTAATAATCGAAAGATTTATTTAAATAATAAAAAGAAATTTATTTATGCCAGAGAAAGTGATAAAATTGGGTCGATTGCCAAGGAATTTGAAATTTATAAATGGCAGGTTTATAAAAATAATGATTTATCGAAGAATGATTCTTTAGTTGCAGGGCAGATAGTTTACCTTCAAAAGAAGAGAAGAAAAGGTGCTCAGAAATTTCATACATTTTGTGAAAATGAGACTATGTATTCGGTATCTCAATTGTATGGAATTCAGTTGAAGTACTTGTATAAAAAGAATGATATGAAAGAAGGCGAACTGCCTAAGGTGGGGCATAAATTACTATTACGGTAAATTTTAAAAACACTCTTGAAGCCTTATCTTTGATGGTTTCAGACCAATGAATAAATATTATAAATTAATTTAAAACCTAACATCAGGGCGGAAAATCTTACTACTTGCATTTTGTTTGAGCTTAAGGAACTCAAACACCGCCCTGTTTTTTATTCGCGAAAATTCGCACAATCCGTGTTCTAATTACAATTCCTCAATAAGAGAAACAAATAGTTCAATCAAACCTACTTCTGCTTTGCCGGCGGTTTCAAGAATTTCAGAAATATCAACTTCTTTAAGATTATCGGGATCGCATTCATCTGTGATAACAGAAATTGCTGCACAGGAAAGTCCCATTTGCTTAGCTACAATAGCTTCAGGTACTGTTGACATTCCAACTACATCAGCCCCTGTTGAGCGTAAAAATCTGTATTCGGCTCTTGTTTCAAGCTGTGGTCCGGGAACAGCAACATAAATTCCTTTATGAAGTACAATATTTTTTTCTTTGGCTATGGCCAATAATTTTTCGTTAAGTGTTTTGGAATATGGCTGGCTCAAATCAACGAATCTGCTACCAAACTCGCGGTATTCTTTTCCTCTGAGCGGACTGTCGGGAATCATATTTATGTGATCGTCGAGGAGCATCAAGCTACCTTTTTTAAAATTTAGATTCATGGCACCACCGGCATTTGAAATAAGTATGCTTTTTATTCCCAAAAATTTCATTACCCTTATAGGGAAGGTAATTTCGCTAAGGTTGTAACCTTCATAATAATGAAATCTACCTTGCATGACTATAACTTTTTTCCCTTTTATTTTGCCGTAAATGAGTTTGCCTTTGTGAAATTCAATTGTAGCAATTGGAAAGTTCGGTATCATTCGGTAGTCTATGGTTTTTTCAATCTTGATTTCATTAACAAGTTTTCCCAGACCTGTACCGAGAATTATTCCAACTTCTGGTTCTGTAATTCCTTCTTTTCTCAGAAAATCAACAGTTTCGTTAACTAATTCTATCATATTAAAATTTTATAAAAAAATGTTATGCGAAAGTAGATAAAAGATTTGAAATTTTGATGGGGTGATTTATTTTACGAATACGAGCGTAGACTTTCTTTTAATTAGTTTGAATTAAAATTACATAAATTATCTATAACTTATCTTTACTCAATATCCTTAATCCTGATGTAATCTATGGTTAAATATTCTGTGTTAAGCGAGTTATATTTCCTTTTGCATATTACACACATTATATTTATTTTTGCAGTTTAATAATAGGTTTGCTTAAGAAAAAACAACTATGAATAGAATTGATTTCCCTTTGACACAACTTACATTTGCTCAAAATCTTAATCTTTTGGATGTTATTTGGAATGACTTAACTAAGGATAAAAAGTAAGAATACTTTTGCTTGAATTAAGATTATAATTATAGGCAGAAACAACATACAAAACCTATGAGCGTTGATGGTTAAAAAGTTTAATATTTAAGTTTATGTTATTTTCGAGTCTGGAATTTATATTTGTATTTCTTCCAATAATTTTAATATTCTATTATATTATTCCCCGAAAAGGCAAGAATTATATTCTTTTGATTTTTAGCTTACTTTTTTATGCATGGGGTGGTGTAAGTTATACTCTGATTTTAATTTTCTCAATAATATTTAATTATATTTTTGTAAAACAAATTTGGAAAAGTGTAAATTCCAGAAAAAAGTGGCTTGTTACCGGATTGATATTCAATATTTCCTTAATTTTTGTTTTTAAGTATCTTGATTTTTTTATTGGAAATTATAATGATGTAAGCTTGTTATTTAATGATAACTTTAAATTATTACCAAAAGCAAATATTATTTTACCGCTTGGGATTTCGTTTTTTACGTTTCAGCAGATGTCTCTTTTGTGGGATGTATATAGAAAGCCCGAAAGAAAAAAATTAAAAATATTAAATACAGCTCTTTATATTAGCTTTTTCCCTCAGTTGATTGCTGGTCCTATTGTCAGGTATGATGATATTATTAATCAAATAAAAAACAGATCCGAAACTATCAGTTTACTCACTTCAGGAATTCAAAGATTTATTCTTGGATTATTTAAGAAAATTATTCTGGCTAATACATGTGCTTCAATTGCCGATTCGATTATTGATAATGATATTTCAGATATAAGTACACCATTGGCGTGGTTAGGCATTATCTCTTATGCTTTTCAAATTTATTTTGATTTTTCAGGATATTCTGATATGGCAATAGGCTTGGCTAGAATGTTTGGATTTCGGATATTGGAAAATTTCAATTTTCCCTATATTTCCAGAAGTATAAAAGAATTTTGGAGGCGTTGGCATATTTCTCTTTCTACCTGGTTCAGAGATTATGTTTATATTCCGATTGGAGGAAATAGAAATGGTCCTTACAAAACATATTTTAACTTATTTCTTGTTTTTGTGCTAACAGGATTTTGGCATGGTGCAACCTGGAGTTTTATTTTTTGGGGAATATTTCATGGTTTATTTTTAATAATCGAAAGATTAGGTTTTGATAAAATATTAAAGAAACTTCCGAAAATTGTTAGTTGGAGTTATGCCTTTTTAGTTGTTCTGATTGGGTGGGTATTTTTTAGGATTGAAAATATTTCGGATGCATTTAGTTACGTGTATAAACTTTTTGGTGGCGGGATTTCAAATGAAGTAAATTTCATTCATTATCTGGATCGCGAACGTTTGATTGTTCTGATATTAGCTGCTGTTTCAAGTAGTACTTTTTTCTATAAAGTAAAGAATATTGCTCTTATATTTAGTACCGGTAAACTTAATATTCCGTTTATTATTATTAAGGATGTTGTTTTAGTGATTATGTTATATATTTCGGTTGTATATATTAATTCCGGATCTTATAACCCATTTATATATTTTAGATTTTAATGTTATGAAAAAAATAAAATCTATATTAAAATATCATTTAGCATTATTATTTCTGATAATACTTATATTGCCTGCTTTTAATGGCACTTTTGGGATTTTTGAATTTCAACGAAAAGCGGAAAATCGGGTTTTTAAAGATTCATTAGATATTGATTTTACTAATTTGGATGTATTTCCAAAAGATTTCAACAGATATTACAATGATAATTTCTCTTTTCGAACTCCATTATTGAATTTCTATCATTATATGAAATTTTATTATTTTAAGGTTTCTCCTAACCCCCAAAAAACAATAATAGGTAATAATAATTGGTTCTTTTTGTCAAAAAAAGAAATCCAAATTTATGAAGGGAAATTTGATTTCTCTGAAAAAGAACTTGGAGAATTTGAGAAAGAATGGATAAGAAGGAAGTCTTATCTCGACTCACTTAATATTAAATGTTACTGGCTTATAGCTCCTATTAAACATAATATTTACTCTGAATATCTTCCATTTAATATAAAAAAAAGGAAGAGTAAAACGAGAGTAAATCAATTGAAAGATTATTTTAAAGAAAGTTTGCCTGATTTAATTATTGATCCAGCTCCGAAATTATTCTCTGCTAAAAAAAATCAAAAAGTATTTTATCAGTTGGATAATCATTGGAATTTGACGGCAGGATACATTACATCTAAACAAATATTATCAAGAGTAAAAGAAGATTTCCCTGAAATAGAAATAAATGATATTCCAGCATACGACTGGAAAGATTCAACTTTACATTTTGGTATACATTATTCAGTGATTGGAATTGAAGAACTCTCTGAAAAAGACAGCTTTCCAATTATTAAAAAACAACATTCTTTGTATTCGAAAAAATATGGATTTCCTCCACTTAAAGGATTTGCATACCCAAGAAAGTATGAAATGCGCTATCTAAATAAAAGTGTTAAATCTGGTCTTAAAATTTTGGTTATTAGAGATTCTTTTGGTAGTCAGATTATTCCATTTTTAAAAGAACCTTTTAAAGAAAGTGTATTTATTTTTGATGCATGGCATTACAATCTCAATAAATCAATCATAGAAGTTGTTAAACCAGACGTTGTCGTATTTATCCAGCTTGATACTCATCTGGAATCAATAATTAGGGATTAATGATAATTAATTAGGCTGATTAGATGAATATAATCATTATGGTTTTATTCATGAAAATCAAATTTTAAATACGAAGTGCATTTAAAAAAGTTGATTACATTTGTTAATGTCTAAATAACTTTGATGTCTTTGGATAAAGAAATATACATACTACTTAAAAATCTTAGTAAGAGCTTTGGAGATATTCAGGCTGTAGATAGTTTAAGTTTTAGTGTATATAAGGGTGATATTATGGGCTTCTTAGGACCTAATGGAGCAGGAAAGAGTACTGCCATTCGTATGATGTTATCCTTAATTCGGCCGGATAGTGGGAGTATTAGCTTGTTTGGGACAAAATGGAATAAGCAAAATCATAAAATTTTGAGTAGGATAGGAGCTTTAATTGAAGAACCCAGATTTTATGAACATCTTTCTGCATATAAAAACCTTGAAATATTATTAAAATTATCCGGGAAAAAAGCCGATTCGAAACGAATTCACGAAGTCCTCGAACTTACCGGGTTACAAGAGAGGTCTCAAAGTAAAGTGAAAACTTTTTCGCAAGGTATGAAGCAAAGACTGGGAATATCGCAAGCACTAATTCATGACCCTGAGTTGCTGATTTTAGATGAACCTGCCAATGGTCTTGATCCGCGTGGAGTGATTAGTATTCGCAATATGATATTGCGGATAAATCAGGAAATGGGAAAAACTATTCTTTTATCTTCTCATATTTTGAAAGAAATTGAATTGATTTCAAACAGAATGCTTATAATAAACAAAGGCCGCAAAGTTATTGAAGGTGAGGTTAACGAACTATTGCAAAAAGGAGATGTAAAGGTTAAACTTGAAACAGATCATAATAAGCAAGCTGTTAAACTGCTTAAAAGCAAAAATATAACATGCGAAGTAGATCATGAAGGCTTTATAAATTTCTTTCAGAAAAAAAAGTATATTCCTGATATAATTGATTTGTTGGTTAATAATAATATCAAAGTTTATAATGTAGATGCTGCAAAAACACTGGAAGATTATTTTTTAGATATGACTTAGATTTAATATTATTTGCAGAACTAATTTATTTATAAATAGAAACTGTCAACAGCTAATGCTAACATTAATCAAAATTGAACTAGAAAAAACCTTCTGTCATAGAAGGTCATATATTGGTTTTTTGGCCATTTTTGTTATAATTGTTATTGTGCAGTTAGCCATGTATGTCGAAGGGAATTCCCTCTTAAGTTTTTTTATCCAAAACCTAAAGGATGTTTTTTTGTTTGAAGGAAATCTTCTGAACGGGTATTTCATCACTTTTATTTTGTTAAATAGCATGTGGGTGTTAATGCCATTTCTGGTTAGTTTAATTGCCGGTGATATGATAGCAGGAGAAGCAAATAATGGAACGCTTAGAATGATTCTCATCCGACCGGTTTCAAGAAGAAATTTAATAATTGCTAAACTTGTTGCGGTTATAGTTTATGTGTTTTTAATTGTTCTTTTTTTGATGGCAAGTAGTTTGCTTCTCGGACAATTATTGTTTGGTGCAGGTGATTTAATTGTGTACCACGGAAGCTTGAATATCTTTGAAGAATCGGATGTTATGTGGCGTTTTATAATGGCATTTATTTATGGATTTTTAGGAATGATGGTTGTGGCTTCACTGGCATTCTTGCTGTCAGCATTTACAGAAAATTCATTAGGTCCGATTATCATTACTATGGCACTGGTAATTGGCTTTACTATAATATCGAACCTTAATTTAGAATTATTTAATTATATAAGACCATGGGTGTTTACAACATACATAAGCAGCTGGAGCTTGTTTTTTGATTATGTGGTTGACTGGCAACGTGCTATTGAATCGGCAATAATATCCGTTTTGCATATTTTTGTGTTTTGTGGTATTGCAATATTGTATTTTAATAAAAAAGATATTCTGACATAAATGAAAATATTTATTAGCATATTCGTATTATTACTTTCGGTAAATCTTTGTTCTCAATAAGTAAATGATGCTGAAAAGTTGTTGGAGGAGATTAAGAAAAAGTATGAGGAAATAAATGACTATCAGGTAAAAGTACATATTCATGTGGACATTGATTTTCTGAAAATTCCTGATAAAAAGGCAACTGTTTATTTTAAAAGACCGAATAAATTCAGGATGAAAACAAAAGGTTTTGCAATGTTACCAAAGAAAGGAGTAAATTTTGTACCAACCGATTTTATTAAAGGTGAATATACTACTATAAGCGTTAGTAATAATGAAATTATTGCAGTGGTAAAAATAATTCCCCATGATACGGAATCAGATTTAATTTTATCTACTTTATGGATTGACATTCAGAAAAAGAGAATAATCGCTGTGGATGCAAACACTAAAAAAGCAGGTTCATACAAAGTTGATTTAAGCTATACCGACAATCCTTTTGATTTTCCATCTGTAGTTAATGTGTCTTTTGATATTAAAGAATTTGAGCTACCTATAAGTTTTACCGGTGAATTTATAAAAAAGGAAATTAAAAAAGCGAAAGATGGAGAAACAAAAGGTAGAGTAACTCTCAGCTATTCTGACTATAAAATTAATGAAGGAATAGATGATAAAATTTTCAATAAGAAGTAAAAGACATTGTGAAAAAGTATTGGATAGTAATTGTATGTATTTTTGTAATAAATGGATTGGCTTTTTGCAAAAATGGTGAAGAATATTTTTCTGATACAGCAAAAACTTACAATAAATATTTGAGCTTAGTAAATGCTTGTAAAAACTATCAGGATAAACTTTCTGATAGTTTTGTTTTTTTTGAAAAAATAGAAAATGCAAGCTATGTCCTTAATGGCAAAGACATTAAATTTATTAATCTGGAATTAACAAAAGGCCTACAAGCTCTTGAGCAATCTATTGCTTTTTATGAGACCGGAGAAAAATTAATAAATTCGGATGAAGATGCAAAACAAGACGAAAACAAATTATGTTTTTTAAGATTATTATACACTCATTTAAGAATAACATCTTACGAGACTTTTTTTCTTTATCAGGAAATTGCTGGACAAAATATTAATGTTAACAGACTAATTTGCGAAGAAAATAAACTGTATCATCGGGAGAAGAACTTATTAAATAAGATTAAAGAAAAGATTATTTCAGAGAAATTTCGAGAGTCAACATTAAAATCATGGAAGAGTATTGTAAATTATTCTGCAAATACTAAAAATGCTGATATTTTACAGAAAATTGTTTCAAGTAAATATTACCAAAGCTTTTTATCTGATAATGAGAAAATCAAACAATCGAAAAATTATTTTAAATCTCTTGTTAAAGAAAAAAGAAAGTTTAGTGCAAGGATGATAATTTCTGATTTAAAAGTAAATGTTTTAAAGAAAGCCTCAAAAGTATTTGGAAATTTTGTTGGAATATTTTCACTCAGAAAAGGTAAACTTTTTAATAATGAAGATTTTATTAATAATTCATTAAAACAATTACAGCCACTTGATGTGATACTAGAAAAAACACCTTTTAGATTAACAGATGTATTTATTCCCGGATACTGGGATCATGCCGGTATTTATATTGGAAACGAAGCCCAATTAAAAAAAATAGGTGTTTGGGATAATCCTTTTGTAGCAAAGTATCATGAAGAAATAAAAACTGGATGTGTAGTTATTGAAGCTTTGAGAAGTGATGTTGAATTTAATACTTTTAAGCATTTTACTGATATTGATGACTATGCACATTTAAGGTTGAAAAATGGAATCACTACAGAAAAAAAGAAGGAAATGATTATCAGAGCTTTTGCTCAAATTGGTAAAAAATATGATTTTAGTTTTGATGTAGAATCTGATAAAGAGATTGTTTGCTCTGAGTTACACTATATTGTGTTTGATCAAGTTGCTTTTAATACATCTGAAATATTGGAAATGAACACAATTTCTGTGGATCAAATTGCAGAAAAAGCTTTTTCAGGTGGGGAGTTTCTGTTGATTAACTTGTTTTTGGATGGAATTAAAGTTAAAAAAGAAAGAATGCAGGAATTGTATTATCTGCTTCCTGATGCAAGATCCCGTCAAATAAAAATGATTAAAAAAAATCTTCATAATAATAGATAAAATCTTGGTTAATACCAATTGAATTTCTAAATTGCTGATAAATATTTTGGAATATTTTTTTCTATGTCAAGGCAAATATTCTTTGCATAGCAATAGCTATGGAAATAATATTTAACACAGAGAAAGGAAAAAAGAAACGAAATATATCGGTAATTTGGATGTTCAGTTGGTATAACATAAAAATTGTATTTTTATTTTTATTATGTATATTGCAATTCTTATTAAGCAAGTATTTAAGTAATTACTGATTTATTTATAACAATATTCAATAAAATAAAGAGGTTGCTATGTTTTACAAGAAAAAAATAATTATTGCTTCACTTACTTTCATATTGTTTTTAATGGCTATATTTATTAATGCTCAGGAAGTTATTGTAATATTAAAACAACCACCTCCAAACCAATGGAATGTTGAAGATATGTGGCAATTAGATCTCATAAATACTTCAAATGATAATTTAGAAGTATATTTATTTGCTACTGTTGAAGAAGAAGAAGTAGGAATAATATTTGAAGGAACAAGTGCTTCATTTACTTTGGAACCTAATTATTCGGGACCTGTTTACACAGGCGATTTGGAACCCGTAGATTTGGAATATCCTAATAGCTATTATGAGGATATTTTTATGAGAACAGGTACGCTGCCGGCAGGAACTTACACAATTTGTGTGTACCTTAGAAGTGTTGAAGGAGAAGATATTGGGTATGATTGCAAAATGCAAATAATTGAGCACGCATCACCACCAGAACTTATAAATCCTGTTGATGAAGCAAATGTAACAGAAGAACTTCCGGTATTTTTATGGCTACCGCCTATGCCCATGAATGAGTTTGTATATTATACTATTAAGATTGTAGAGCTTTTGGATGGTCAAGTACCAATAGAAGCGATGGAATCTAATCCCGCATTTTATATCGAAGAAGATATTCCTGCAACCTCATTTCAGTTTCCTGTTTCTTCAAGACCATTTGAATCCGGTATAAACTATGCTTGGAAAGTAATAGCAATATCAGGCTATGGTCTGGTCATTGGGGAAAGTCCTGTGTGGAGTTTTAATTACGAAGCAGCGACAGTTATATATGAAGAACCCAACAGTCTTGAACTTGTTTCTCCAGTACATGGTGAAGTATATGATAGTCCTGCTTCTCAACCCATAATCATGTTTAAATGGATGCCAATTGATATTAATGCAATAAATGTAATTTTAACAGCTAATCCTGTATCTATTTCCGAGGCATTTTATAATTTGCTGATTTGGAGGTTACCTGAATATCTTGCAGAAAAAGTTGAAGAAGGGAATATAATTAATGAAGAAGACCTTAAAGATTTGGTACCTTATTTTGTTGAAGAAGAAATTAATGGAACATCTTTTATTTATCCTAATGATTTTAATTCATTACAGATGATGTCAGGATACTATTTTGCATGGCAAATTAAAGTAATCAATGGAGATGGACAGACAATAGGTTCTAATAATGGGAAAAGCGAAATCAGGACATTTTCAGTGAATTTAGAACAATTAGTTTCGGCTTTAGATTGCGATAGCATTAGGAAAATGTTAGACAATTTAAAAGCACAACTGAAAGCAAAAACAAAAGAATGCTTGGATAAAGCTGATAAATTAAATAGACTTAAAGACAACTTATCTAACTCCAAAAACATACTGAATCAGGCAAAAAAGCAAAAGAAGTCCTTAGAGGAAAAACTAAATAAGGATAAGACTTCTTTTAACAATGTCTTTAACTATCTAAAGCAAATTTTGGGCAACGAAGCTACACTAATTGAGTATAGTAGTTCTGTTGATTTAAAACAAAAAGCACTGGGGCAAAATTATATTGGTAGTGGTGGTATTGCTATTATCTTTAGTGATGCGCAGAGTACTATGAATGCTTTTGATCGTTATCGTGCTGTAACCGGAGAAAGTATAGGTGCTTGTCTTAAAAACATACGCCAACTGAGAAAACAAAAAGAAAACACTAAAAATGCTTTACAAAAAACTGATAATGATATCAGAAAGCTTAACTCAATAATTAAAAAATTGCAAAATAAAATTTCCAATCTTACAAATGAATTAAAAGCTTGTAGAAATGAAATAAATAAACTTAGGGATAAAATAGCAGAATTAATTGATGCTTATGAGGAATGTAAGTTAGAATTCAATGCTGCGATGCAAGAAGCCGAGAGCTTGATAGAACATGTAGATGAAATGATAAATAGTTCAGGTATCAACTTATCTTTAGATTCTCTTGATACCGATCTAAGGGAACTTCAGACTGCAATTGATGATTGTTGTGTTGGTAATTGTGAATGTAAGGAAATAAAAAATAGTTTGACTAAAGCTCAGGAGCATCGTCAAAATGCTAATGAGTTTATGAGGCAGGCAAGAGAGAAATTAAAACAGGCAAAAGAAAAAGTTAGTACAAATCCAAGTGAAGCAAACAGATTGGCAAGTGAAGCATCTGAATTGGCAAGGAAAGCAAAAAGTGAATTAAAAAAAGCTAAAGATAGTATTAGGGGATTATCTGGCAATATTAAAAAGTGTACGCCTGGAACTATACAAAATAGAAAAACATATAAGAGGTTTAAAGTAACAAAATTCGTCGATACAGGTTTAGTGCCTCACGGAAAGAGTATTGAAGAATTTAAGAAAAGAATGAGTGATTATGAAAAAAGTGCTTCGTGGATAAGCTGGGTATATAAATTATCAAGTGTTTTAGAGAATTTGGGTAATTTAATAAATAGCGCTTTTGAGTTTATTCTAGGAGGTGTTGCTGATGTAGCACAACCCGCAGATAAAAGCGAAATAGTTGATGCTATCTTAGAAGCATGGCCCAAATTTGTGGAAGTTAATGAAGCTATGCAGATGTATTACACTGTGGAAGGACACTATGAGACTAAAGAAACATGGGAAGAATGTGATGAGTGTTGTAAGTGGGTTAATAAAGAAGGTGCTGTTCGTATTGGGCCTTCTGTTCAAAAAACAAAGCGAGCTCAATGGAAAATTATCAAAAGAGTCGGAGAAAATGATATGAGAGAAAAAACCAATAAGAGTGTGCAGAATCTTACAAATATTGTAAGAAATTTGTCTGTATGGAAATGTGAGTAAATATAAAATAATAAGTTAGATGAAAAATATTTGATAGGAGTATGTAAGACAGGAAAAATTACCTTATCGAAAAAGGAAAATATTGGAAATTTAGTTCTACTTTTGCACTATGAATTATGCAGATAGATATATTTTAATTTCTCCTTTTGCCAGAGTATTTAATAAAATCAACTGGCGTTTCGGCAGAGAATATCAATGTAGTGGCCATAATTCTGAAAATCTCCATGATATTTTAAAGCCGGGAATGATTTTACTTTCCCATAAAAAATATGAACTTACAAATGTTTTTATAAAAGGATACTGGACACATACATCAATAATTATTTCGGATGAAGAGCTTGTGGAAGCTACCGGCAAAGGAGTTGAAAAAAAACTCATTGAAGATGTTATTTCCGCCACTGACGATTATATATTTTTAAAACCTCTGTTTTGTAATGAAAATGGGATGCAAAATGCAAGTAATTTTGTAGTTGATGTTGTAGGTTACCCATATAATTTTTCCTTCCGCCAATATACTCGTTCATTTTATTGCTCTGAGTTAATTTATTGGGCATATTTCCGATCCATTAAATTAAATGGAGATAATAATAATTACTATAAGATTATTAGAGAGTTTTTGGGTGAAGATATTATTATGCCACAGCATTTTATTGAGAGTGAAGATTTGTGGGAAGTAGTTAAAAACTGACTTTGAATAAAATTAGTAAAAAACATAATATGAGTATATAAAAAAAGCTTCTCAAAATATTGAAAAGCTTTAATGTTTTTTGCGGTCTGGACGAGACTCGAACTCGCGACCTCCTGCGTGACAGGCAGGCATTCTAACCAACTGAACTACCAGACCATTTTTTTTATTTTACCCAAATCATTAAAGAACGTTTGTGTGATTTGGAAGTGCAAATGTAGTTTATTTTTATTATTTACAAAATAAAGTTCAATATTTTTCTTAAAAAATATATTATAATATTCTAAACAATTAATAATCAATAAAAAAATATTTAGAATTAATTATAAAAAAAAATATTTATGCTAAAGTCTTTAATATAATCAATAATTAATATACTCACCAAAATCAATTTAATAAAAATTAGATTGAAAGAATTATTGGTTGGTTGATTGATTGAATGATTGATTGCAACAACAAGAAACAAGAAACAGCAACCAAAAATAATATTGATAAGAACGACTTTGCGAGGAAGGCACGACCAAAGCAAACTCTTTAATAAAACAACCAGATAAAATTTGAAACAAGAAATAAAAAACAAAATAGAAATAAACTTCAAAATTCCACTATTAAAACCCCGACATCAAATAATTTTCTTAGAAAATCAAGGAAGTACAAAATGCGTTGGCACTGCGCTAAGCAATCCTGAAGCGTTAGCATTTCGAAGAAAAACTATTAAAAATATATTTTAAATTTATTTGGTGGATACTTTTCAATTAATAGAGTGAGTAGTTTTCGATTAATATATACAATTAGAATAAAAATATAAAAAGATTGCTTCGCCTTTGGCTCGCAAAATAGGAACAATTAATATTTTGTAACACTAAAGCTAACGAATCCCAAGCAATTTGATAAGTAAGACTTTGCGAGGGAGGCACGACCAAAGCAAAACATTAATAAATCAAGAAAACGAATAGAAACTTTATTCTCACAAATTGCGATCAGTTTATGATTCGCAGAAATTATGCTAAATCTTTTGATGGTTGTAGAACCAGAATACTCTCTAAAATCTCTTCTCTTACAATGATTCAATACCTCAATAGGTTTGTTTTTGACAGACCTATTAATAATCTCAAACTAAATTTATCCTAAATGCACAACGGGTATCATTTACTACAATAGTATATTCTATTTTTGTTGATGTGATATATCTGTTAGAAGTTGTTTCTCTAGCTTAATATTTTTTAATTGTGCTTTTCGTATACTTCTTTTCAAATTTTCAGGATCTTTTAAATAAGTCTGCAAACTACTCTTTATTTCTGTTTGCAGATCAGACTTCAGAAATTCTTTAATTTTAGGATTTACAAGTACTCTCATGTATTTATTGTATTTCTGAGTATCTACATTCTCTATCTTACTAAAGTAGAAATATGCACTATCCATATTTCGTTTCTGGTAATAAATAGTGCTAATGTTGTAAAGTGCGTCTTCAAAATCAGGAATAATATCTAAAGCCTTTTTATATAGCTTTATAGATTCTTCCGTTTTTCCAAGAACTGAACTGCAAGATGCAAAATCATTTAATACATATATATGATAGGGATTAACATTATAAGCCGATTTAAAACATTTATAAGCATCGGTGTATCTTTTTAGATTAAAGCAAGCAAGACCTTTATACCAAACAACAGGTGTGCTTAACATATCTATTGGATAAAAAACAAGATTCATCTTATCCACTTCTGAAATAACTAATTTCCAGTTCTGTGCAGACTTATAATATAGTGCTTTTTTTAGATGTATTTCTGAAAAGTATCGCATGCTACCTAAATAGATAGAGAATAAAGTTATAACACTAAAAATTATTAATAATAATTTATAATTAACCCAAAGCTTTTTGCTTTTTGATTTCTTATTATAATTAATTAACGTAAGCACTGAACCTAAAGCAAATGCTAAAAAAATAATATGTTCCATTCTTTCAAGTGGAAAACTAAAAAAAGAAACAACAACAAATCCTGTGATAAAAAATATCAAGGCAAGTATGAAATATTTAATCTTAAGAGGAAAATCCGATCGCAAGAGAATTACACATAAATAAAAGACGTAAATAAAAATTAAAGCATACGCAATAACACCAATAATACCCAATTCACAAAGCACCCAGATAAAATCATTATGTGGACGTTGATAAAACCTTCGGTTATCTTCTGATAACACCTTATAATTAGCATGTTTTAATATTTCTATTTTCCAACTTCCTAAACCTTTGCCCAGTATAGGATTTTCATCATATATCTCTAATGAATTTTGCCACAATACTAACCTCCCTTTTTCTGGTCCATAACCAGTAATTTGTTTTGAAAATGCTGAAGCTTCATCATATTTTGAATATACAAATACTATACTAACTACAACAGAAATCAATAATACGACAGGAATTAATAATCTCTTATAATTAATTAATTTGAATATTTTTAATATACTCCCTACACATACCACACAAAAAACAGACAAAACAAATGCAACCCATACCGAGCGTGTCATCAGCAGAGTAATAAATCCAACAATGGTTATTGAGACTAAAATAGCTGCTATTTTCCAATACTTATGATCAGTTATTGCAACAAAAGCACTAAATGGGAAAATAAAGAATACATTTTGAACAAAAACATTTTTATTACCAAAAGTAGCAGTAATCTCGTATAAAGAAGAATCGTTTATTCCATTAGTAAAATAGATAATAATCTGATAAAGACCTATTGAACAAACAATAAATCCCAATACCACGATAGCTCTTGTAAAATACTTTATTAAAAGAATTGGGTCTTTAAAAACAAAAAAGATATACAAAATGTATATTCCTATTAACAGTAATTTAGTAAAAGTAAAAAGTCCATCAGAGAAATTGTTTGTATAAATGAGACTAATGCCCCCAACAAAAATAAACACAGAATAAATAATAAAGAAAATCCTAATTTGTCTATTCACATAAGTAGCAATTTCCCTGCGGTTTCTTAACAAAATAGAAGAAACAAAAAACAAAATAAACCCAAACATCAAATATCTTATAATCAACTGCCTATCTAATGTCTTGGTAGAAATTAACAAAGATAAAAACAAAGGTAAAATCAGGATAAACTTAACATAGTCTTTCCGTAATATTCTCATGATATACTTTTAGAAGTAATTATTCTTCATAAAAAATAACACCTCATGTTATCTTCTTTTAACGTATGCATATCATCATATATAAATGATATACTACATTTTAAGAAACAATCAACATGAGGCATTACTTAATATCAAACCTTAATATTCTTATACTATCTTTTAATTATCTTTTTATAAAGCACCTGATTATCAACAATGATACAAACAATATACATTCCATCATCATATGCCGATAGATCAAACACTTCATTCTGTTTGACACGCATCCTTTCCAGTATTATTCTACCATTAATATCTATTATTTTTACAGATTTACTATCTTCTATTTCACCAAAATCAATAATAAGGTTATGCCTTACTGGATTTGGATAAAAGCTCACCTGATTCGCTAATAAATCATTAATACCACCAGGCCCATCATTTAATGTAAACGCAGATGACATCATCATTTCACCTTGATAATTTGCCACAAAAACATCATACAGACCTGTAGAATGGCTATCAGTGAAGGTAAATTCCACCTCAATTGTTACACTATCAACTGTATAATAATGATTATAGAAAATTTTTGAGGTACCCTGCTGGAACCATATTGACATTGATCCTTGCGTAAAATGCGTCCCTGAACCAGTAATAGTTACTGTTAAAGTATCCCCTTGAGCTGCCTCATTAGGAGAAACAGAAATTAACCCTACTGCAGAATTTGTTATTATATATCCATCCTTTGTAATGGTTTTCTCATTAGTTCCGTCGCTAACTGTTAAACTCACATCAAAACTACCTGCATCTTGATAAATATGTGATGGGTTTTGCTCTGAACTTGTATTACCATCACCAAAGACCCAATTCCATGAATTAATTTCAAAACGTTGATTATTTTCAGAATCAGGTTTCTCTGGATATTCAACATTACGTTTACCTGTTACGGGCTCAGTTTCCTGGATTGTATTAATAATATTTAGTGCTTGAGATGCTCCATCAATTGTTCCAACATACCAGTATCTTCCTGTTCCTGATGTTGGTGCCTGAAGAGTGTAGATTAATCCACTTTCATTATATATTTGAACTACTGCGCCTGATGTTGTAATTTCTCCATCACCTGCATATTTATAAATATAATAATGATAAGTTCCTGTAAAGAAATCATAAATTGTCATAGTTTCAGGTCCAAAACCTTGTGTAACATCATGGTCGAGTGCTGCATAAGGTGCTGATGTTGCTGACCCTTGGCTACCTGATGGGTAATAAATGTGGTATAATGTTCCTTCAATTTCAGGTGTTAATAAGTGCGAATCGAGGTCTCTTGGATTTGCACCCCAGTTTACAACAAATCGCATTTCATCTCCACTAAGTGTGGGTGAAAGAGAAATATCCAGTGTAACGGTAGTGCTAGGTGGAATAATTACCTGATTATTATTGTATGTAATAAAACCACTGGCAGAACAAGTTACTAATTGTGTATTGCTTGTGGAAAGGTCAGTAAACTGAACAGTTAGAGGGCTATTACCTGTAGTAGGTGTCCCCATGAAATTAGCAGTTAATGAACCTTCGGGAACATCTTCAATTATATAATTTCCATATGCATCGGTATAATCCGATAAACCGACAATTTCAACAAAAGCACCCTCAACTGGCAGGCCATCAAGAGCATTTGTTACTGTCCCGGTTAATGTGCTTCCGGTAGTTACTTCCTCAGTTGAAACTAATACATCATCCAGCATAAGAATAAATGCATCGTTTGAAACACATTGAAAAGCAATATGAATGCTTTGATTATCATAAGCTGCCAAATCATACGTGTATTCAGTCCAGTCCGCTGGTAATTCAATATAACCACTGCTTATTTCAGTAAAATCTGATGGATTAGTTCCTGTTGTCGAAACCAGAACTTTTAATCTTTCTGGTCCATAATCAATCGTATAAGATTTCCCAAAAAAGCTTACATTTGAATTTTCTCCTAAGGCTAATACCGGAGTTATAAGCCAATCATTATTCGGTGGACTTGTGGCTGCAAAACATGCAGCAAATTTATCACCCGAGTGAGCAGCAAGTTCTTCATCACTACCCAACGATGGGGTTGTGTTGTTGGGGTTAAAGATAATATAGGCCATTGCTGTACCAGAATTTGGAAATGTTACATCAGTTATCCCGTATGTTGTGCTTCCATCTACATCATTAAGAATCCATGGAGTAAATGCAGTAGAGAAATCAGTATAACTTTCAAAGTCTTCTAGAACATTAGGTTCAATGTCTAAAAAGGTCTTATTTGCTTGAATTATTACTTTGTTTTCATCAACAATGCTCTTTGTTACTTGAGCAAAAGTGCTTCCAGCAAAAAATATACTTAAAAGCAACAAAAGGGTAATTTTAAGTTTCATAATTTTAAGTTTTGTATTTGCCATTACGGCAAACGGATTAATAATTTGATGTAAAGATAGAATAATATTATGTGTTTTGCAACAAAAATGAGTAAATGCATAAACTTTTCTATTATTTATTCGCTGGGATATTATGAATATTTGCAGATTGAAAATCAAATAATTGTTTACCTCAAATTAATATTATGTTAATTTCCGAAACGTAATGTTTAAAAAGATGCATGGTTTAGACTTGATATATTCAAACAAAAAGTTTAATAACCCGTTGTGCATTTAGAAAATAAAAGAAAAAAAATTATTCATTGAATTGAAATAATTCGTATATTTACTTGGATTTCAAACAATTAAATATATAATTAACTTTATACGAAGTTACGAAATAATTCTTCATCATTTACAGGAATTGCAAATAAATGCATCTCTTTTTAAGCAGATCAGGCAACCAAAACTAAGCAATATTGAACTAATTGCCATGAACTTTACAGCCGAATACATGGGGATAGATAGTGAATGTCAGTTATCTAGGAGAATTGAAAATTCTTTTTTAGAACCTCTGATAGAGCGTAGCGTTTATAACCGTCGAAGAAGAAAATTATTCCCATTGATTTAAAGTATCAGACTACAATTGTCATCTCTATTCAATAAATTTGAAGATTACTTTATTGTCGATTCAATGCCACTGGAAGTGTGCAAAACTTCCAGGGCTTTCAGAAGTAAAATCTGCAAGGAGGAAGAATTCTGTTTTCCTGACAAAGGTTTTTGTGCTTCTCAAAACTTCTATTATTATGGTTACAAACTTCATGGGGTTTGTTCTGTATCCGGTGTATTTCATAGTTTGGATATTACACCAGCTTCTGTACATGATATTCATTTCCTAAAAGATATCAGATATCAACTTTCAGATTGTGTGTTACTTGCAGACAAGGGTTATCTCTAGGCAAGCATTCAGCTTAACCTTTTTGAAACTGTAAATATTAATCTTCAAACACCTAAGCGAAAAAATCAAAAAGACTTTCAGAAGCAACCTTATATCTTTAGAAAATCAAGAAAACGAATAGAAACTTTATTCTCACAACTTTGCGATCAGTTTATGATTCGCAGAAATTATGTGAAATCTTTTGGTGGTTTTAGAACCAGAATACCCTCTAAAATCTCTTCTCTTACAATAATTCAATACCTCAATAGGTTTGTTTTTGACAGACCTATTAATAATCTTAAACTAAATTTATCCTAAATGCACAACGGGTGTATATATTAATCGAAAACTACCCACTTTATTAAGCGAATATAAGCCACAATAATAAAATTATCCAAAAGACTACGGCATAAACCCACAATGCCTACACACAAGCCATTTATTCCGTTTCCTTTTGTCCATTTCATTATTTTAACTTTCCTGATTCCTAACAAAGCAATTAAGCTTATCTATCAACTTAATATTGACAACATTAATAGCAAAACAATGCAAAATAAAGCATAAGTATCTAAATATTAGTGTTTAGCACCCTTTTTGTATTATATTTATACATAAATAAGGACTTATTCGTATTAAGTCAATACCAAGTCCGTATTTAATAAATTTTTTAACAATTAATTCATTTAAAATTTAAAATTATGGCACGTATTACAAAAGGTATTCTAGGAGGTTTTCGAGGCAAAGTTGGAACTGTTGTTGGATCCTCAATTTTTGGCATTGACGTTATGAGAGCATATCAACTAGATGTTAAAAATCTGCAAACTGTAAATCAAACTATCCAACGCAACAAATTTACTATACTTATACCTGAGCTTCGTAGAATTCTCTCTATCATTCACATTGGCTTTGCAAAAGCAGCAATTAAAATGTCAGCTTATAATGCTGCAATCAAAGCTAACATTGTATCAGCTTTGGAGCCTGATGGTAACACTTGGGCATTTTTTCCATCAGGCCTCAAAATTGCAATTGGATCATTAGTTGGTTTTTCAAATGTTGCTGATGACAATTCAGTCTCTGGTTCTGTCACCCTTACCTGGGATGACAACAGTTCTGTTGAAGGTGCTAATTCTGAAGATAAGGTTTATGCACTCGCACTTAACTATGATACTTCAAACATTGTTAAATCATTAGGAGTTAAAAAACGTTCCGATGGTACTTTAACTCTTGATATTTCAGGTTTTGAAGGTGGTTCAGATTATAATGTATATCTTTTCCTTGTCTCTGACACAAACGGTTCTATTTCAGATTCAATTTATTTTAAAGATACTGTAATATAATCCGTTCTATTATTATTTTTGTGAAAAATTTGTTACTATGTTTAAAAATGCAATAACCCGTCTTCCGGGAAAAAATTTTAGCAATGGAATTACAACTTCTAATCTTGGTAAACCTGATTATGAAAAGACCTGCCGACAGCATAAATTGTATTGCTTGGCTTTGGAAAATTGTGGTGTAAAAGTTAAAACTCTTGAATTTGATTTGGATTTTCCAGATAGTACCTTCGTAGAAGATACAGCAGTTATGACTGAGAAATGTGCGATTATTTCTCGTCCCGGTGATATTTCTCGTCGTGGTGAAGAAGTGAAAATGGAGAAAATACTTTCAGAAATTATGGACCTTGAAAAAATACAATCTCCGGGAACTCTTGATGGGGGCGATATTCTCAGAGCGGAAAATCATTTTTTTATTGGCGTGTCAGCACGGACAAATAAAGAAGGTGCAAAGCAACTGGCTGAAATTCTTGAGAAAAATAATTATACCACTTCTTTGATTAATGTTGAAAAATATCTGCATCTGAAATCAGGAGCTAATTATATTGGGAATAATATTATGGTTCTTACTCCTGAGATGTCGAAATATAAAGAATTTAACGCTTATACAAAGATTGTTGTTCCTGAAGAAGAAGAATATGCTGCAAATTGTATTGAAGTAAACGGACGACTTTTAATTGCTGCCGGTTTCCCTGAAACAAAAAAATTGCTTTCAAAAACTGGATATGAAATTATCGAAATTGAAGTAAGCGAATTTGAAAAAATGGATGGCGGATTAAGCTGTTTATCTTTAAGGTTTTAAAAAGTTATAATTTTTGCTCCCGAAGATATTACGGAATAAACCTTAATATTTTCTTCCTCACATTCTTTTATCCATTGTTTTTCATTCCAATGCGAGTTTGATGCATCTATGATTACTAAAAGTATTTCAAGACATTTTTTAATGTCTTTAATCTTTAATTTTGGATTACCTGAAATTATTGCATAGTCAACTTTAAGCTTTTTGCTACTTGGAAATATTCTAAAATTTTTATTCAGAAATAAAATCCGTTTTTCATAAAATTGAATAAAATTTCCTGATTGGTATATTGAATTCTTTTTAGATTCTGAGAGTTTATCAATGCTTGTTACTCTATTTGTTTTTTTAACATCAAGATTCCACCAATAATTTTGAAGATGATAATTTGTTTTATTAACATCATTAAATAAAATACTATCACAAATAAATGTGTTTTCTTTTCCGTTTATAAGATCAATTGCCGAATGTTTTCTGATATTATAGATTGATATTTTTCGCTGTCCCAGATGACTGAAATTTCTGGAGACAATTATCCCGACAAGGAAAAATGTTGATATCATCACAAAATAAAGATATAATTTTCTCTTTGAAGAAATAAATATTATTAATGAAATTATCATTATGTAAATAAAAAGAAAATCTGCTGTACCTATAGAAATTCCAAGAGTTGTAGAGTTTGGAAAACTTTGAATTAAACTTATAGAATGATTAAGGATGAAAATGGATGACAATAGAATTTTCGAAAAAATCATTGTTAAAAATCCCGACCAGAAAAATGCAGCGAAGAAAATTCCTGTTGCTATGATGAAAAATGATAATGGGATTACAATGAGATTTGTAAGAAGGAAATAATTTGGGAATTGATGAAAATAATAAATTGAAAGCGGAAATGTTCCTACTTGAGCTGCAATTGAAACTGTGGTTATAGCCCACGCTTTTTCGCCTATGTAATTATTGAAAATTATGAGTTTTTGAAGTGGTGGCTGAATTATTAAAATTGATATGACTGCTGCGTATGATAATTGAAATCCAACTGCTGTAATTGTGTGAGGATTGATAATTAAAAGCAGAAATGCCGAAGCTGCAAGATTATTGAAAATATTACTTTCTTTTTGCATGGTCTTTCCGATGATGATGAAACTTATCATGGTTGATGCTCTGGAAACTGAAGGTGCCAAACCTGTGAGTAATGCATAAAACCAAATCAATAAAAGCAACAAAACTGCTCTTATGATTTTCCCGTATTTTTTCTTTTTCAGGAAAAATAAAAGATTGCTGAGGACAAGATAAATTATTCCGACATGTAATCCCGAAACACATAAAATGTGCATTGCACCTGCACCCGCATAGTCCTGTTTAAGTTCAGTATCCAACTTGTCGTTATACCCAAGTAGTAGAGCAGAGGCTACAGCAAATTCATCACCTTTTACATTGTTTTTAGTTAATAATTGAAAGAATTTATCGCGTAGGTTAAAAGCGATTTTAAAAAGTAAATTCGATGAGTGTTTGTTTTTTATTATCTTGAAATCTCCGTCAATATAAGCTTGCTGGTAAATTCCTTTTTTTTGCAAGTAGGATTGATAATTGAATTCATCAGGATTTTGGGGTGGTTTTACTTTGTTGAGAAAAGTATTTAGTAGTAATCTGTTTCCATATTTTATTGTTTTTGACAGGCTGTCTTTTTTGAAATAAAATATTACTTTTCCTGAAAATTCCTTCCAGATGCTGTCTGATTTTATTGAGATAATTTCTCCGATTATTTTGTACGAATTTTGTTTTTCTGAGGTAGGTTCAATAACATTTGTGATGATAGAATATTTTTTCTCCTGTAAATGAATACAATTGGAGTTATCATATCTTGGAGTGTTAAAAATTGTCAGTTGAAATCCAAATAATAATAAAAAGACAAAGATTAAAATACCAAATACCCATCTGTATTTGTAATTGTAGAATTTATGTGGTAGTAGTGTTATTAATGTGATGAATGTAAGAAGTATGAGAAATATAAATATTGAAATATTTACTTCGACATTAATAAAAATAGCAAAAATAATTCCAAGTAAAAACGGAATTAAAAGTCGTAACATAGGAAATTTATGCCAGATTATCATTTAATGATATTTGCTAATTAATACCCAAAATTGAAAAATGCTCCTTTTACTTTTTTAATCCTTCTTTGTGAATCTTCGAGTCTTCGAGTCTTTGTGTCTTTGAGGCATTTTTAAATAATCCAATTCTTAATATGCATTACTTTTTAATACCAAAATTGAAAAATGTTCCTTTTACTTTTTTAATCCTTCTTTGTGAATCTTTGAGTCTTCGAGTCTTTGAGGCATATTTCAAAATTTCAATTCTTAATATTATTCACCTCTTAATACCCAAAATTGGAAAATATTCCTTTAGTCAGCCACTAAGACTCTAAGGCTCAAAGATTACAATATAAATCGTCTTATTCCATATTTAATTTTTACTACATTAAAGTTTATTAAAAATCCAAGATTCTTATTAGTTAGTTTTAAATGACTTAGTATTTGTGCTTCCCAAACCGGATTAACTATTTCAACAGCTTTCAGCTCACAAATAATGCAATTTTCTACTATTACATCCAGTCGCAATCCTTCATCAAAAGTGATATTGTCATATACAATCGGAATATAAACTTGTCTTTGATAATTAAGTTTACGTTTAGCCAATTCATGGCAGAAGCATACTTCGTAAACTTTTTCTAACAATCCGGGACCTAAATTATAATGAACTGTATAAGCCGAATCAACGATTAGTTTTGCGATTTTCTCAGTTGATTCTGGAATAGTTTTGAATATTTCTTTGCGAATCTTCGAGTCTTTGTGTCTTTGAGGCATATTTCAAAATTTCAATTCTTAATATTATCTACTTCTTAATACCTAAAATTGAAAAATGTTCCTTTGTTTTTAAATCTTTCTTTGTGAATCTTAGGGTCTTAGAGTCTTTGAGGCATATTTAAAAATTTCAATTCTTAATATTATTCACCTCTTAATATCAAAAATTGAAAAATGTTCCAAAATTTTATTTAGTAATAGAATGATGGAATTATGACTCCTACATTAAACGCTTGTATAATAAGTAAAGGTATATTTTAAACTTTGCTTTTTAGATGTTTAAAAATTAATTGGGCAGTTTTTTTTGAGGCACCGGAAACTCCAAGCTTTTCTTTTAAAAGTTTGAAATCCTCCTGCATTCTTTCCTGATTAGAAATGTCAAACAAAATTTTATTCATTTCGGTTTTAAGATTATCAAAATTAAGATCGTCTTGAATTAATTCTTTTACAATCTCACGATTCATTATTAAATTGACCAAGGAAATAAATTTGATTTTAATAATACGTTTTGCAATTTGAATTGAAAGATAATTTCCTTTATAACAAACTACTTCAGGGGTTTCGAGTAAAGCTGTTTCTAATGTGGCCGTTCCGGAAGTTACAACAGCAGCTTTGGAATGTTTTATCAGGTCGTATGCATGATTATAAATAATCTTTATTTTAGTATTACCGATATGTTTTTTGTAGAAATCCAAAGTAATAGATGGAGCTGCTGCAATTACAAATTGATAATCTTTGTAAATTGGTACAATCTCTAACATTACCTTCAGTATTTTTGATATTTCCTGCTTGCGACTGCCGGGTAATAAAGCTATCAATGGCTTAGCAGAAAGTGAATGTTTTTGAATAAAAACTTCATGATTAGTTGTAATATCTGAAGAAATTTCATCGAGGAGAGGATGTCCTACAAAATCAACATCAAAGTTATATTTTTTATAAAAGTCTTTTTCGAAAGGAAGAATCACAAACATCCTGTCAACGACTTTTTTAATAGTGTGAACTCTTGATTTTTTCCATGCCCATATTTGTGGAGAAATATAATAGAAAACTTTTATTCCATGTTTTTTTGCGAATTTTGCAATTCTCAGATTAAAGCCTGGATAATCAACTAATATTAAAGCATCAGGTTTGTTTTTAAGAATATCTTTTTTGCAAAAATTTATGTTTCTAAGAATCGTTTTTATATTAAGAAGCACTTCAATAAATCCCATAAAAGCCAAATCACGATAATGTTTTACAAGCACAGCACCTTGCTTTTCCATTTTATTGCCTCCCCAACAACGAAATTCTGCATATGAATCTAATTGTTTAATTTCCTTCATCAGATTTGATGCGTGAAGGTCACCTGAAGCTTCTCCTGCGATTATGTAATAGTTCATTAGATTAGTTTAAAAAAACACAAAATATGCAATAATATAAATGAACGTAACAAGCAATATTCCTCTTCCGCTTTTTTCGTATTTCAGCGTAACAAAATAATATCGAAGAGTAAAAAGGTTGATAAAAATTGAAATAAGCATTAATTTATTATTACTAATAAAGGAGTCGAGGTCGAAAATTTCTTTAATGAGAAAAATACCTTTGTTCAATATAAAATAAAAAATTAAAGGTAACAGCAATCCTATAATTACTCCTAAAATCATTGAATCCTTTTTCAGTTTATTTAACATCGAATTTCCATTTAGTAATTTCCGGAAGTGCTTTATGTGCTGTAAAATCGTAATGTACAGGAACAATCGAAATGTAATTATTCTCTAACGCCCATTGATCTGTTTCGTTGTTTGATTCTCTTTTTTCAAATCTTCCGGTTAACCAATAATAATTATTATTATGAGGGTCTTTTCTCTCATCAAATACTTCAACCCATCTGGCATCTGCCTGACGACAAACTTTTACTCCTTTTATTTCAGATTCTTTCACTGCAGGAATATTTACATTAAGACAAACACCTTTTGGAAGTCCATTCTTTAATACATTTTCAGTAATTGTTTTGATGTGTTTTTTTGATGGTTCAAAATCTGCATCACTTGTATAATCAAGAAGAGAGAAACCAATTGCAGGAATTTCGTCAATACATGCTTCAAGAACTGCTGCCATTGTACCTGAATAAATTATATTAACAGTTGCATTTGAACCGTGATTAATGCCGGAAACTAACAAATCAGGTTTTTGTTTAAGAATAACTTGTTCTCCAAGTTTAACACAATCAACTGGAGTTCCATTTGTTGAATATTTTTCGTAACCGTTTTCTGTTATTACCGATTTAATCCGTAAAGGAGTTCGAATTGTTATTGAATGTCCTTTTCCTGACATGGACTCCTCAGAGGCTACAACAACGACTTTTCCAATATTTTTCATTACATCAATTAAAGCTTGCAAGCCTTTTGCTTTTATTCCGTCGTCGTTTGTAATCAGTATTAGAGGTTTTTTCATTATTATTTTTAATATAAAGAAATTGATGCAAAAGTAAATAATAATTCTGTAGGAATTTTCGATTTGTATCACTGATTGAATAATTTGCACAAAGTCCCGTTAGGGATGACCTGTAATTTTAAAATTATAAAATCTACAAGTGTTTTTTTAACCGCTAATATTATTTTTAATTATTTCGATTCATCCATTAAAATAACATTAGAGCCTTTAAAATTATTACATATAAAAATTTGCTTTTTTCTGTAATCGAAAGAAATTATTAAATTTGTTGATTACTAAATTACAAACATTAACAATCACTAGTATGAAAAAAGAAATATTTATTATCAATTTATTAGTTTTGGCATTCTTCTTATTAATAAATTCCTGCACAATTAATGAGGATCCACCTTTACCAAATATTAATTGTGATTTTAAATTTTATAATGTCACTCTTGCAGGTGGCGGTGGCTATAATAATATAAATACCAACCGAAATCATCACTATCAAATAGAGGTTCCTGTAAGTAATTCAATCATTAGTATTTTTGCTAATTTTTCAGGAATATCAGGAAAAATACATCTCTTAAATAGTGCTAATACTACAGTTTCATATACAGGAACAATTTTGGACCCAATGATTGAAAATTTTCAAATTGAAAATGCCGGCACCTATTATATTATTATTGCAACTGATATTGATGATGAAGGTACTTACTCTCTTGATATTTGCGGAGATGTTTTTTCTGCTGAAAGAATTCAAACAGTAGAAGACTATTTTAATGATCAGGAATGGTCGCAGGGTGGAGGATTTGATTCACCCAATTCATGGAGAAATCAACATTACTCTTTTAATGTCCTTGAAGACAATTGTTTTATTGATATGATTGCCAGAAGTGAAGGAACTAATGTAAGAATGTATTTTTTAAATAGTGCTGGTAATACAGTTACTTATAGTGGAATCTCAACAAATGAACAAATTTTAGGATATAATATCGAAAATAGTGGTACATATATGATATCTGCTAATACAGATGATAATCATACAGGAACTTTTGATTTATCAATTTTTTCGAGATCAGGTTTTATTGATAATATAGTAAAAATAAACTCAACAGATTTTTCTCCTAAAAACGGTGCATGGAATCCCGGTGGAGGAATTGATAATTATAACTCACCTGACAATGACAGGTACACATTCGAAGTTCTGGAAAATACACATATTGATATTATCGGTAAATCTCAGGGTGCAAATTGCAGAATTTATCTATTAGATAGCGGAGGAAATTATCTTACTTATTCAGGCATTGACACTTATGTTGAAATTAAATGTCGTGAAATTACTGCAGGCACATATACTATTTCGATAAATGCAGATGAATCGGATAATGGCACCTACGAATTATTTCTATACGGTAAAGAAGGAAGTGTTACTGAATTGATGCCGGAATAGAATAATACCTATCAAACACCAAAATAAATATTAGTGAGTGGACTCATTAGTATTATTTTTTACTAACACTTCCCAATTTTAGTCCGCAACCAACCATAAATGTTGGACCATAATCAACAACATTACTTGAAATCCAATAATCAGCAGAAATGTAAAAATTACTAATTGGAAGAATTATTCCAAGTCCGTAAATAACATTACTGATCTCTAATTTATTATCTACATCAACAAAATTAGTTTCTTCATAAATTACACTGCTTTGATTATCTATATAATGCTTATCAGCAACATAAACTTTATAACCTGTAATTGAGTTTAAACCCGCATTAGCTGTTATTGCAAATACAAATGGTTTTGAAATAATATATCCTAAACGCAGATGAATATTTTGAACACTTTCTTCAAGAAAACCATCAATATTTAAAATACTTGTAACCAATCCTTCATAATTTCCGGCATTAACAGCAACTACATTTGATGGAATAAATGAGTTAACATTAGTATCAGTTTGCTTATTAAAGGTATAACCTACTCCAACTAATAAACGAGGTAATTTATTAAAAGACCAACCTATATCAATACCAATTTTATAAAAATCGTAATTTGTGATTTCAGGAATATATGTTATTCCTGTATATCCAATAAATTGTTTTGCAAGTTTAAAGTCAAGTGTTTGATTATTTTTCAAGTTGAAGCTTTTTGTCTTTTTTATATAACCTTTTTTCTCTAAAGTAATGCTGGTTTTTCCATGAGGTAGTTCAATTGTACCCGGTGTTTTTCCTTTATATTTATCATCAATTTTTATTTCTGCTTTGGCAGGTGTTGATGTTATTTTTATTTGCAGTTTAAGACTTATCAAACTTAAATTTACATTATTAGTGTTTTCTGTTATTTCAATACTTTGACTTAAATCCTGATAATCATTTCTACTTAGATTAACATTATGTTTTCCAAATGAAAGTTCAGTAGTATAAGGAGTTTCACCTTTATAATCATCATCAATATAAAGTTTTGCTCCCTTTGGTTCACTATTTATTGTAACTTTTTTCCCTGATTGTAACTCAACATTTATATTTTCTGTCTGTCCTTCTTCAATAACAATTGATTTAGCATATTGAGCATATCCTGCCTTAATAAGTTTTACTGCATAAGTTCCAACCAGAAGACTCTTGATGGTTTTTGGTGTCTTGCCATATTCTTTACCATTAAGAGTAATATTGGCTTTCCAGGGTGTACTTGCAATATCCAAAGTACCATATTTTGCCTGGAGATTGAAGCTGATATTTTTTATTTCGCCAACCCTGATTTCTATGCTTTGTTCTTTATTCCGATGTTTTGGTTTTTGAGCTTTGACAGAATAAATACCCGGTGATAAGCGACAGCTATAATCACCATATCCTTTTTTTATGTTGTCAATAAAAATATCTGCTTTAGGATCGCTTGTTATTTTCAGTTCCCCAAAAGAAGGAATCAGGCTAACGTTGATGCTTTTTTCTTCTTCTGCTGATAATTTGAATTCTTTGATAACAGGTTCGTACCATTCTTTTCTTAGGGTAATACGATGGGTTCCTGATTTTATTTCATTTATTGTACAAGGTGTGGTCTTAGATATATTGATATCATCTAAAAGAACTTCGGCTCCGCTCTCGGGTTTTGTTGTAATATTAATACTTCCAAAATCAGGTTTTAGATTAATGTTCAATTCTTTATTATCATTGATATCCGTA
>Ga0222636_1000232_pt1 | contig 31077 bp, 27 predicted proteins | sample AntAcemetagen141_FD_179811 | JGI IMG/M metagenome (GOLD analysis project Ga0222636, IMG submission 179811) | Saline water microbial communities from Ace Lake, Antarctica - #141 | ecosystem: Environmental > Aquatic > Non-marine Saline and Alkaline > Saline | place: Antarctica: Ace Lake...
AAATTTGGCTATACGATAAATAGATTAGTGTTTATTATTGGATGCTAAAATATGAACACTCAATAAGCAACATTCAATAATCAATAAAAAAGTATTGAAAAATTTAATATCGAATATCGATTAACGAATGATGAATAATGATTTGTCAAGAACAAAAAAAAATCCAAAATCGTTAATCCAAATCATACTGAAATAAGAAATTTGGCTCTACGATGAATAGATTAGTGTTTATTATTTGATGCTGAAATAAGAACACTCAATAAGCAACATTCAATAATCAATAAAAAAGTATTGAAAAATTTAATATCGAATATCGATTAACGAATAATGAATAATGATTTGTCAAGAGCAAAAAAAAATCCAAAATCATAAATCAGTGTTCGGTGTTCGATATTCAAAGGACAAAGAAGATAAATGAAAAAGAATAGAATATAACACATAATTAAACCGGTAATGGATACTAAATGATTAATAATAAAATAATTCTTTAGTGCCTGTCCATAAAGTCGCATCTGTTTTGTGCAATGCAGCACTCAAAAACAAGCATTTTTTATAAATTAAGTTTTATTTTCCAATGATTTAAAATATTAGTAGTTTTTTGCTTGCACAAAACAGTTAGAAAAGAAAAAAAGTATTAAAAAATTAAATATCGAATATCGATTAACGAATGATGAATAATGATTTGTCAAGAGCAAAAAAAAATCCAAAATCATTAATCCAAATCATACTGAAATAAGAAATTTGGCTCTACGATAAATAGATTAGTGTTTATTATTGGATGCTAAAATAAGAACACTCAATAAGCAATATTCAATAATCAATAAAAAAGTATTGAAAAATTTAATATCGAATATCGATTAACGAATGATGAATAATGATTTGTCAAGAGCAAAAAAAAATCCAAAATCGTTAATCCAAATCATACTGAAATAAGAAATTTGGCTCTACGATAAATAGATTAGTGTTTATTATTGGATGCTAAAATAAGAACACTCAATAAGCAATATTCAATAATCAATAAAAAAGTATTGAAAAATTGAATATCGAATATCGATTAACGAATGATGAATAATGATTTGTCAGGAGCACTAAAAAAAAATCTATAATCAGAAATAATAATTCAGGAGTTCTTAGTTTGTAAATTTGTATATTTAAAAGTTACTCGATGGATGTTATACTTAAAACAGAAAATAAATTCATAAAAAAAAGCCCCCTCGTTTTTATAAAGGGGGCTTATATAATTAAATCACATCATTTACCATTATTGAATACTTAACTTTTTATTAATAATACCATTACCATAGTTAAGTTGTATAATATAAACTCCCGGAGAGAAATTAGAAGTATTGATAGTGATAAAATCGTTATCAACATCAGAACTATAAATTCTGTTTCCGAGTAGATTATAAATCGCAATTTCTTTAATGTTGTTGCGTGAGTGTATGTTAACTAAATTTGAAGCAGGGTTAGGATAAATACTAACCGTGTTGTCGATTTGGTTTTCTTCAATAGTTACAGTTCCTCTAAACACATTTGCGAAACTGAAATGATCGAGACCTGCAGGATAGTTAACTCCAAAGTAACATTGATTGTTAACATTAACCATGCTAAAGTTGGTGTTATATTCTTTGTTTTCTGATTGATCCCATGCAATTAACTCAATAGCTGAGTTTATATCATAACCACCGTTAACAGCAATTCTAAAGGTGTTAAGGTCGTTTTCCCATGGATTATAAGAATTGATTACCATAGATCCTACAATGTTTCCATTACTTAGGGCTGCAATCTCATCGCCAATATCAAACTCTGCTGTATTTACAAATATAGTGTATGTCCAGTTTCCTGCATTACCACTATTATATACAAAATGAACAGGATCCAAAGTTGTTTTATGAGTTATAGATTTGCTAGATGTGGAAGGATATGTTAGTATATCTGCGCCATTCATTTTAACTTTATAACCTTCCTTAAGTGAAAGTTCACCAATATTATCAACCCAACTTCCAGTGTTTTTATGTAGCTTGTTGCCCTCACTGTCCATTACCCAATCCAAATTATCAAGTATGCTTGCAAAAGCTGTCAAAGCATCATCTTGATTATTATTGTCATAAGGAAAATAAGGAACATAATAAATGCCATCTGATGCAAATGTAATTGGGTTATTTTCAGGTTGTACAAGATAACCTTCCACAAAAAATTTATAATGAATTGTACGATAAACCTGATATCCTTCTAATAACTCCCAATGGTATCCAGCAGGCAACCAAGTTAAGGAAGTGGGATTAGAATTAGTATTTTCCAATTTTGATCCATCATCATTTAAAACCCAGCTATCAAAATATTTTTCAGAAAATTTGGCATAACCATTAGCAGCATTATCAAGTAAAATCAACATATCGGTCTCATCAGAAGCTTTAACTACCGATCTTCCAATAAAGTAAAAACCTGGAGAGGGTAAATTATATTCAATATTAGCTGATATTAGTTTAGTAAGTATAGTATCATGTTCAGTAGTCTGGTCCTGAAATATTTCAATATTTTCGTTTAATACGGTACTATAACCTATTTTACTAAATCTTATATCATAAATGCCTTCATCAAGAGAAAATGTGTATAAACCTCCTCCGACAGTAGTCTCAGTTTTAACAACATCTTGAGTAAAAATATTTAATACTTCTACCTTAACTCCGTTAATTGTTCCTCCACCATTTGCTGCAGTTTCATAAACTGTTCCTTCTAGTTCGCCGGGAACTGTACCCCAGTATATATTAAGATAACTTACCTCATTTAATTCAGGATCGGGGAATGTTGTACCGGAATATGTACCTGCATTTGGATTAAACCACCAGTCTATAGGTGTTTCATAAACTTCACCAGAACTGATGTCGTAAGCCCATATCTCCATCTCATTACCCCATCCATAGCCTGCATTACCATTTGAAAATTCTGCAAAAACTTTCATTACATTAGTGCCGGAATTTTGCCAATCGGCAACATCAGGAAGACGTATGGTTCCTACTCTTAATCCGGGTTCATCTACATTACCTGCTTGTCCTTTATCAAAAATAACCAACTCATCCCAAGGTAAACAATAATTAGCACCAAATTTTGCCATTTCAATTTGAATTGTCCACATCTTATTTGGGTTTCCTGTTATTGCAGCAAATTCAGGAGTCGTATTAGCAGTAGGAAGAAGTGTGTAGTTTTTTTCTATTATATTATCAGGACTAATAACTATGTTATTAATAGTAAGAGTTTCGTAAGTACCCAATGAAAATACAAGATTATATGTGCCTCCATAATGACTTATAATATATACACCATCCGCTGCGTCATTTTCATATGCTGTTGTGCCATCTAATTCTTTTAAAATATAATGTGCATCAATTAAATCCATTGTAACAGCATCATAAACTTCACCTGTAAGTGTACCTGTTTTTAAATCAAGTTTAACAGCATCAACTAAATTTAATGTTAATGTATTACCATTATAAGGAATATCTCTATCAATATTTTGAGTTACATATCCATTGTATGAATAAGCGAAAGCTCTTTCTCCATCAGGAATATCTTCAATAAGATAATAACCAGATTCATCTGTTAAGTCTGAATAAGTTGTACCACAAATAGTAGCAGAAACAAGAATGTTTTCTTTAACTATATAACCAGGAGTTTCAAGGTCATAAATTTTTGCAAAACCAGCAAGACCTCCCTCTCCGTCTAAATAAATATTTTTGGACTGAGGAACAGATGCATAAAGAGCAATATCAAAGGTCTCAGTTGCATGAGCTCCTCCATCATCTACAGTAACTGTGTATGTATAAAGATCTGTACCAGGATCATCACTTCCTGCAAAAACATATAAATCAAATATTCCTTCGTTAGGATTTGCTTGCTCAACACCATCATATCCGTCAGTAAAAACAGTAGCACCGTCAGCTGCAGTAATTTTAATACTGTCATCATCAAAAACACTTACTATTACTTTTCCATATGTTGGCATAGGGTTGGCAGGATCATCCCATACAAAATCTAAATCAACATAACAATAGCTTGATCTGCCTTCGGGTGGGAAATAAGCTCCTGTAGTTGTTCCTGTAAGTGCTTCACTTGTTGGTGCATACCAGTCATTATAAAAATCAATAGGCTCATTATCTCCCCATCCGCTTGCGTAAGAAGTTCTGCCATTACTTATATTATAAAATTTTAATAAAATGGGATTTCCGGGAGTATATAATACATCTCCACTTGTGTTCTGACTATATGCAATTAATTGGAAATTTGACCAATTAGCAAGAGATGGAACGTCGGTTAATGTTAATCTACCAACTAATTTACCTCCGTCAAAGGCTCCAATTATATCACCTACGTCACACCAAGAGGGAGAAACACCGTAAACCCATATTTCAAGAAGAGGATGTCCGCTATCCCCATCTATGGTAGCTGTAGTCCATGTTGGTTGCGCATTTAAACTTACACTAAAAAGCATCGTAAATGCAACAATTAATGTAAAAAATTTTGTAAAATGTTTCATGTGATTTAATTTTTAAGTTAATAATAGTATTAATATTTTGATTAAGATTAAATTAAAATAATGATCTTAATGTTGTTTTTATATATTTTTTGTTTAATTAGTTTTAATTAAAATAACACCAAAATAACTTATAAAACACTGATAAACAACCCATAAATGGGTAATTCATTGCTTAATAAGTCATTATTTATGTTATTAGTCGCCTAATTTATAACATTTTTTGTTAAAAAACAAGTGATAATAAGTTTTTTAGAAGGTTTTACTAACAACAAATTGTTAAGATTTTGATTTTTGTATAAATTCAAAGAACATTTATAGAAAAAAGAATTTTGGTTTTAATAGTTTTTTCAATTTAGCAAATATAATACAAAAAACTTCGAATTTTACAAAACCCTGACTTATTATGCTAGTATGCAGAAATTTAGGGTGAATGAACTGTTATTGATGGTAAAGAAATTTCTAAAAATCTAATTTTGAGGATTTTGATTGCAAATCAAACCGGAAAATTACCTTTTAACATACAAATACACAGTTTATATTTATTTTTTTTAAAAATATTAGTCTATCGATGGATGTCATTTAATGCATTACTACAAATTTAGTGGGACAAGACAAATGCTAGAATGATTGAATGCGAAAATAAGAAAATTAAAAAAACCTGTCCTGATACAAAAACTAAGCATTGCCTAATACAATTTCTTTATTAACAAAGAATTAATCGGTATGGAATATTTAATAATTGAGTCCACTCCGAAAAGTCAAATTAGCCACTAAGTCACCATCCCGAAAGCTTTCGGTATAGTGGCATTTTTTATTTTTTTACTTTTCGGAGTGGACTCAAAATTTAATTATTGATCTCTTCCAGCTTTTTAATATGACTGGCAGATATTTTAAATTGATATTCCTTGTTTTCACACTCTGACCTGCAAATGCGTTTTTTCCGGTCGATTTGTTCAAGATAGTCCATGTTTATTACAATAGATCTGTTTATACGAAAAAAGGAATTGATTGGAAGTTTTTCATGTACTTCCGAAAGATAAGATGAAATTAAATAATATTTGTTGTTTCTCAGAAATAGCTTAGCATAATTACCATCAGCTTCAATATAAATAATATCATTAGGGTTTATAAATATAGAATTTGAACGGGTTTTGAATTGTATCTTTCTAAGCAAAAGAAATTTGATAAGCGAATTTATGTTTTGTTTGTCAGTAAAGTTTTTTCTATCCTCAAGATAGCGTTTAAAAGATTCCTGCAGATCAATTAGCTTAACAGGCTTGAGCAAATAATCAAATGCCGAATGCCGAATTGCTTTTATAGCATACTCATCGTGAGCAGTAACAAAAATAATTGTCGGTTGAAATTCAAAATTTTTAATTTCAGCCAATAAATCGAAGCCGTTTTTCTTTGGCATTTGGACATCAAGAAAAACTATATCGGGTTGATGTTCATAAATAGCTTCAACAGCATCGTCAACATTTTGAACACTTGCAATAATCTCTATTTCCTTAAATTGCGAAAGTAATTGCTCAAATACTTTAATAGATATTTTTTCATCGTCAACTACAAGTGTTTTAATAATGTTCATATGTAATATTTTTAAAATTTAACTATTACGTGGTAATTTGAATAATTATCATTTTTGATATTATTTAAAAGTCAAAACTAAAACAATAAATAATATAATCCTAATTAACCTTAATTAAATTTATTATGATACGCTACCGCGGAATAAAATAATAAGGGAAATCCATCACTCCATTATTAAGACTTCTAAGAAAAACCAGAATTCAGGAATTGATTAATAACCCGATTTCTTTAAAGAATTTGCTATCTTAGCGGATAGAATAAATACTGAATAAGTACTAAATAATAAATTATGGATTGGATTTGGATATTAGTAGGTGTTGTTTTGGTTTTAGTTGGTATAATTGGTGCAATAGTTCCGGGAATTCCGGGACCAATTATTAGTTTTGTTGCTCTTTTGCTACTCCAATTAAAAGAAGCAGCACCATTTAGTGAAGAATTTCTTATTATAATGGGATTGATTGCAGCCGGAGTAACTTTTCTGGATTATGTAGTTCCTATCTGGGGTACAAAAAAATTTGGTGGGACAAAAATGGGCGTAAGAGGTAGTATTGTCGGACTGTTGGTTGGAATATTTGTTTTACCCATTCTTGGAATTGTTATTGGGCCTTTCGGATTGTTGGGAATAATTTTGGGGCCATTTGTTGGAGCATATATTGGAGAATCAATGGGAGGACAAGATTCGAAATTGGCAATGAGGTCGGCAGTTGGTTCTTTTATTGGGTTTATTACAGGAACTTTTATGAAGCTGGTTTACTCAATAATTGTTGGATTTTATTTTTTTTCTAATATATTTTAATTTGAGAAGAGGGTTATAAGATTATGAAAAAAACTAAAAATATTGAGGAGCTTAAAAATATATCTGCTAAGATTAGAAAAGATGTTTTGCTTTCGATTAATGCAGCAGGCTCAGGTCATACAGGTGGGTCTCTTGGACTTGCTGATATTTTTACGGCTCTATATTTCAATGTCATGAATCATGATCCGAAAAATCCAAAATGGAAAGATCGAGATCGTTTGGTGTTGTCAATAGGTCATGTTGTTCCTGTACATTATGCTACTCTTGCAAGAGCAGGATATTTTCCTCTCGAAGAACTTAAAACTTTACGAAAACTTGGTTCAAGATTACAAGGACATCCCGGCAAGGATCACGGTTTACCCGGATTAGAATTATCTTCTGGTTCACTCGGACAAGGTTTGTCTATTGCTGTTGGAATGGCATTATCCGCAAAGATTGATAAAAAAGACTGGCAGGTTTTTAGTATTCATGGTGATGGTGAATTGCAGGAAGGTTCCATCTGGGAAGCGGCAATGAGCGCATCTCATCATAAACTTGATAATATCACTGCAATTGTTGATAGAAACCATGTTCAGATTGATGGCAAAACTTCTGATGTTATGCAATTGGGATTTTTGGACGAAAAGTGGAAATCTTTTGGTTGGAATGTTTTAAAATGTGATGGACATAATCATGAAGAGTTGATCAGTGTGCTTATTGAAGCAAAAAAACACAAAGGAAAACCAAGTGTAATTATTGCTGAAACTATTATGGGTAAAGGAGTGAAAAGTATTGAGGATAATTATAAGTGGCATGGCAGAGCTCCTTCTGATGAAGAACTAAAGGATTTTATTTTGCAGCTTGAGGAACAAGGAAAATAGGAAAACATATATTCGATCTCCTTACTTTGTTGGAATAATGAAGTATTGAAAATATTGGGAGTCTAATACTTTGTTTGTACACATTATTCCATCATTCCAACTCATCTAAAAAGTATGAACACTAGAATTAATAATAATCCGATAAAATAAGAAATGAAATATGACTTTTAAAAACAAAGGCAATAAGCCAACAAAAACAGGATTTGGCGAAGGATTAGTAGATGCAGGAATTGCCAACGAAAATATAATAGCATTAGGTGCTGATATTACTTCTTCCGTTGGAATGAATTTTTTTGCTGAGAAATTTCCTAAACGTTTTATATCATTGGGAATAGCCGAACAAAATTGTGTGGGAGCTGCAGCCGGACTTGCTTTATCAGGAAAAATTCCTGTTTTTTCAACTTATGGAGTTTTTGCAGCATTACGTGCTGCGGACCAAATTCGGATTTCTGTTTGTTACAATAATCTTCATGTTTTGATTGGTGGTGCTCATGCAGGAATTTCTGTTGGTCCTGATGGTGCAACTCATCAAGCTTTGGAAGATATTGCCACAATGAGGGTGATGCCAAATATGACAGTAATTTCCCCTTGCGATGCTACTCAAACACGGATTGCTGTGAAGGCTGCAATTAATGAAACTAAAGGTCCTGTGTATTTGCGCTTTGGCAGAAATGCTGTTGCCGATTTTACAAGTCCTAATCAAAAATTCAAAATCGGAAAAGCTGATGTTTTACAAAATGGTAATGATTTAAGTATTATCGCAACAGGACATTTGGTTTGGGAAGCTTTGTTAGCAGCAGAGCAACTACAAAAAATCGGAGTAGGGGCAAGGGTGATTAATTTGCATACAATCAAACCAATTGATAAAAATGAAATTATTAAAGCTGCTAAAGAAACCGGAGCGGTTGTAACTGCTGAAGAACATCAGGTTGCCGGCGGAATGGGTAGCGCTGTGGCTGAAGTAGTTTCTGAAAGCTTTCCGGTTCCAATTGAATTTATCGGAATGAAGGATTCATTTGGAGAATCAGGTACAGCAGATGAATTGCTGAAAAAATACCAAATGTCAGCTGATGCAATTTTTAAAGCAGCTAAAAAGGTTTTGAAAAGAAAGTAGATAATATCAGTGTTCTACAATAAATTTTCAGGATACTGAACTTCGGTGAGAAAAAGTCCTTTGGCAGGCACAGAATATCCCGCATTTGAGCGGTTTTTGCTTTCAACTATTTTTATAACATCATCCAAAGTAATTTTATTTAATCCAAGGTCAATTAGTGTTCCAACAATTGCTCTTACCATATTTCGTAAAAATCTGTCAGCTGAAATTGTGAAAATAATTTGATCTTCATTCTCAATCCATTCTGCTTTGGATATTTTGCAGATATTTGTTTTTACCTGGGTATTTGATTTTGAAAATGATGTAAAATCTGAAAAGTTAAGCAGTAATTTCGCACCTTTATTCATAAGACTAACATCAATATCACCAAATAAATAATAGGAAGTATCTTGTGTAAATGGATTTTTTCTTTTGCTGATATAATATTTATAAGTTCTTAAAATAGCGTTGAAACGTGCATGTGCTTCTCTGGAAACAGCAATAATTTCAAATATTACAATATCATTACTTAAAAAACCATTTAATTTAAAAGTTAGTTTTTTAAGTTCACTATTATTGAGTTTGTTTTTTATATCAAAATGAGCATAGTATTTTTTAGTATGAACTCCGGTGTCAGTCCTGCCACAACCTATTACATTAATTTTATCCCTTAAAATTACAGATAAGGCATTATTAATTGCAAGTTGAATTGTGGGAGTCTCTCCTTGCAATTGCCAACCATGATAATTGGTCCCTTTATAGGCTAATTTTATAAAATATCTGTTTTTATTTTCATCCATTAATTGCAAAAATAGTTAATTATTTAGATTTAAAATAAATTGAAATTTTTGATTATTTTATTTGCAATTAGTATATTTTTGCGACATGAAAATAAAAAAAGTAACACGATGAAAGTTAAAAGATTTGGAGTTTCTCTTGAAGAAGATTTATTGGAATCGCTTGATAAACTGGTTCAGCAGCAGTAGTTTCCCAATCGTTCTCAGGCAATTAGTTTTTTGATAAAGAAGAACCTTTTTGCATTTATCAATATTCCATTAAATTCGAGGTAAAACCAATGTTTTTAATAGAATTAGAAGATAATATTAATACTTAAAATTATGAATCAGGAAATATTGTTATTACTTATAACAACAGCATCTATAGCTTTTTTTCATACATTATTTGGTCCAGATCATTATTTGCCGTTTATCGTAATGTCGAAAGCAAGAAAATGGACTATGTTTAAAACTATTTGGATTACGATTTTATGCGGATTAGGGCATGTCGGCAGTTCAATTTTGATTGGAGCAATTGGAGTAGCTTTTGGTTTTGGAATCTCAAAAGTTGAAGGTTTCGAAGGTATTAGAGGCAATATTGCTGCATGGGCATTTATTTTGTTTGGATTAATTTATTTTGCCTGGGGAATGTGGCGGGCAATAAAAAACAAACCACACAAACATATTCATATTCATGATAATGGAAGTGTTCACACTCACGAACATACTCATCTGGAGAAGCACGATCACGTGCATAAAAAAAATATTACTCCCTGGGTTTTGTTTACAATTTTTGTCTTAGGTCCATGCGAGCCTTTGATTCCAATATTAATGTATCCTGCGGCAAAACAAAGCACTTTTGGTTTAATTTCAGTAATTATTGTTTTTTCTGTAATTACAATTGCAACTATGTTGGCTGTGGTATTACTTGCTTCTAAAGGAATTAAGATGATTTCTTTTGGGAAAGTTGAAAAATATACTCACGCTATTGCAGGTGCAACAATTTTCTTAAGTGGTTTTGCTATTGTTTTTTTGGGTCTTTAATATTGATTGATAGGTGATAGATTTATATTTAAACTGATAATTAATGATTAGAATGTATTTAATATTTCCATCCTTCAGTCTTTATATAGCTCTCTTTGCTTACTGTCTATTTTAACTGTGTACTATTTTAAATCTTTGGCATTCAAAATCCATGCTACTAATGCATTTTAACAAAAAAAGCAACTTTTTCAAGAGAAGTTGTCATGTCGTATTCTTCGAGATAAACATTATCAGGAACATTAACAGGTTTAGGAGTATAATTTAAAATTCCTTTAATTCCTGAGTTAACTAAAATATCTTTAATTGAAATTGTTTCGCTTGAAGGAACTGCAATTATTCCAATTGAAATATCTTTTTCTTTTATAATTTTTTTAATCTGATCTAAATGAAAACATTCAACACCGGAATATTTTTTTCCAATCTTTTTTGGATTAATATCAAAAGCAGCGGCAATTTCGAGTTTTGTCCTTTTTCCGGAAAAATATTTTGTTATTGCACCTCCAAGGTTTCCCATTCCCACTATTGCAACATTTATGCCTTTTTCATCATCGAGAATTTTACCAATCAGTATAATTAAATTCGCAATATTATATCCCTTTCGAAGAGTGCCGTTATATCCAATAAGCATAATATCGCGCCTTACCTGAACAGATGTAATATGTTGAATTTTCGCTATTTCATGTGAGAATATATGAGTTTTTTCAATTGCTTGACACAATAAAAGTGCTCGACGATATTGACTTAATCGCTCAATTGTTTTATGTGGCAGGTGTTTCATCTTTCTCTTATCCATTTGTGAAAAATTATTGTTAATTAATTAACAAGCAAAAGTAGTTTTTGAAAAGTTAAAATGCAAGTATTTTGTTAAAGAATTCACACTGTTATAAAATAACAATCAAATTAAAATCATAAATCTATCCACCCATTTCCTGCTCCCGGTTTAGAATCAAGATTTTCGATATAGGGTTTTATGTCGAGCAGGGGTGTGTTATCGAGAGCATCCAGTCCGGATGTATAGATTATGTTTTTTTCTATTCTGATTAACTTAACAATATCCATTCCTATCCCGTTAAGGCGATTTGGCGAACGACTTGCAAAAAGACCAACTTCCTTTCCTCCGGAGCTTGGCGGATGTGCAAGAAGATTCTTTTTTGTTGATCTGTCGAAGTAAAAATAAACAATAATATATTGAAATTTTTCGAGTCCTGATAATGCTTTTTGATATTCTTTATCAATCTTAATAATAAATTCACCTTTTGCATTTTCATTAGGTCTGAAGGGAGCAATTTCCATATATGGAGTGTGTATTATGCCGATTGAATTGAATTCAATTTTCATAAAGTAATTATAATTCGGTTTTGTGTAATCTACTGTCTTTATATGTTTTCAGTTTGTTTGTAAACATCCGGCATACAATATTCAAATACTATTAATTTTAATCAAAGCTAAGAATTAATTTTTTTCAGCCATTCATACCATTCATCCATTCCTTCGCCAGTTTTTGCTGACATTACAAAAAATTCAAGGTGATGATTTACCTGAGTTGCATATTCTTTAACTTTTTCGATGTTAACATCAAGGTATGGAGCTAAATCAATTTTGTTAATAATACAAATATCAGAACTACGGAACATGTCGGGGTATTTAATCGGTTTGTCTTCTCCTTCTGTAATGCTTATTATCACTATTCTTTTTGATTCTCCAAGTTGAAACATTGATGGGCAAACAAGGTTGCCAACATTTTCGATAACTAAGATAGAATCGTTTTCGGGTTCAAGTTCTTTTAAAGCTTTGTTTACCATGTCAGCATCAAGATGACAACCGCTTCCGGTATTAATTTGCACAACCGGAGCGCCTGCACTTTCAATACGATTAGCATCATTCATAGTTTGCTGATCGCCTTCAATAATGCTAAATTTAATTTCTTTTGAAAGTTCTTTAATTGTTTTCTCGAGAATACTTGTTTTACCTGATCCCGGAGAGCTTACCATATTTAATGCAAAAATGTTTTTTGCCTCAAAATATCCTTTGTTTCTTTCAGCAAGAAAATCATTTTTCTGTAAAATATCAAGTTCTAATTGTATTTCAGTGCTGTGAGAATGGTGATCGTGATCGTGACTACCGTGACTGTGTTCATGAGTATGTTCATTTCCATCATGAGTATGATTAGGATGGTGATGATGTTGTTCGTTGTCTTTTCCAGGCTTGCTAATTCTAATAGAATTTTCGTTGCCGCATCCGCATATTCCACACATAATTACTGTTTTTATTTATCAATTAATAAAGATTTTATCTTTAATTCTTTTCCGTTTGTTAATTCCGTTTCAAAACTATTACATTTTGGGCACGGTGTATAATAATTCTCAACTGAAAATTCTGTCGAGCATTTTAAACATTTTGCTACTGCCCGAATTTCATTAATTTTTATTTTTGCATTTTGTAAAACAGAATTTTTTATTGCTTCATCCATTGCAAATTCAAGTGCATCAATAACAATCCCTGATAAAGTTCCTACCTCAAGTTCTATTTCCAATACAGAGCTTACATTGGCTTTTTTAGCTTCTTCAGTAGCAATTTCTACAATATTTATTGCAATTGATAACTCATGCATTTGTTTGTTATTTTTCGATTGCAAAAGTACATAATAATTCTCTTTTTAGAGTAGATATTCTTCTTAGCTTTTTAAATCAGTGAGACTTTAATTTTGTGAAGCAAAATTATTTAGTCGAACTGATCCCGAGAGTAGCCGAGGGATCTTCAGGGTTATATTCCCCTCCGTTTGCGGCGGGGAGCGTTATTATATATTTCTACTTTAGTTTTGTTATTTAGAATTAATATTTGTTATGTAAAAAATTATATTAATCATAAAATAAGAAATTAAATTTCATATTTTTACATGCAATAAACTAATTAATAAAGGAGGAGAAATGAGTAAAATAATTGCTATAAATGTAAAATGCCCACACTGTGGTACTTCATTAATGGATAGAAATAACAGAGTTAATGATATGCCAAGCATTAAACTTAACACAAAGAATAATGGTAAAGAGGGCAGTATTTTGTTATGTTCGGTATATGGATGCACAGATCATAAAAGTACTATGGATTTTAGTGAAAATGATTTAGTTGAATTTTATTGTCCTCATTGTAATGAAAAACTTAATAGTAGTGTTAAATGTAAAAAGTGTGATGGAGATATGGTTAAATTTAACTGTGAAATTGGCGGTGTTGTAAGTATTTGTTCAAGAAATGGTTGCAATAGTCGTTACGTAATGTTTGAAGATATTGAAGATGCAATGCGCAGATTTACCAGAGAATATGGTACATAGATAATAATTTCTTTTTTTGTTTAACAAATAGATTTATTATTTAAAAAAACATTAACAAATTCTAGGTAATTGTTCGCCGGAGAGCATGTCGATAATTCTTTTTCCTCCAATTTCGGTTGTTATCCATCCTTTTCCGGGATGACTTTCGGTTATTTCACCAATTATGCAGCAATTTTTACCGAACTCATCTTTCTGTAATGTTTTAATAATTTTTTCAGCATCTTTGTTTCCGGCTACAATTATAACTTTTCCTTCGTTAGCAACATACATTGGATCAAATCCAAGCATTTCGCAAATGCCTTTTACGTTTTCATTAACATTAACAGCAGATTCATCAATATTTATTCCGTAATTACTATTTGTAAACAGTTCGCTTAAAACTGTTGCAACTCCACCTCGTGTAGCATCTCTCATAAACTTGATATTATCAGAAACATCAAGAACTTTTTTTATCATTTTGTTAAGACAAGCACAGTCAGACTTAATATCTGAAGATATATTTAATTCATTTCTTGCGCTGATAATTGCCATTCCATGATCAGCAATTGTACCATTAATAATTATTTTATCGCCCGGTTTAATGTTTTTTCCTGTGCTGATATCTTTATATTTCTCATCAATAATACCAATTCCGGAAGTGTTAATAAATACTTTATCACATTTTCCTTTATCAACAACTTTCGTATCGCCGGTTACAATTTTTATTCCTGCTTTTTTTGCTTCGGCAGCCATTGTCTTAACAATTTCTTCAAGCTCAGCAAAAGAAAATCCTTCTTCAATAATAAAAGAAGAACTTAAATAAAGTGGCGTTGCACCTGCAACAGCAAGGTCGTTTACTGTTCCGGCAATGGCTAGTTTCCCAATATTTCCTCCAGGGAAAAATATCGGATCAACTACAAATGAATCAGTTGTAAATGCAATGTTTTCTCCTTTAATTTTTAATAAAGCCGAGTCGGTTTGTAAATTTAAAGTTGGGTTATCAAAATGTCTGACGAATAAATTATTAATTAAATCGTGAGATAATTTTCCGCCGCTTCCATGCCCTAATAAAATATTCTTCTTCATTTAATAATAGTTTAATTTACTGATTTACTTATTTATAATTTGTTAAAACCCAAACTACAAATTTTTCTTAATCCCTGTTATATTTATAATAAGCATGGCAAGCTCCTTCGTTTGAAACCATGCATGGTCCAACAGGATCTTCGGGAGTACAAGCTTTATTAAATAATTTACAATCTTTCGGGTTTTTTAATCCTTTAAGAATCTCTCCGCAAATGCAACCTTTATCTTCTTTTGTTGGTTCTACTTCAACATCAAACATTTCTTCGGCGTCAAAGTTTCTGTATTTTTCTTTTGGTTTGAGACCACTATTTGGTAATATCCCAAGTCCACGCCACCAGTCAGCTCTGGGCTCAAAAACTTCATACATCAAAGCTAGTGCTTTTGTATTTCCTTCAGGTTTTACTGCTCGTTTGTAAGCTATTTCAACTTTTGGGTTTTTTGTTTCAACTTGCTTAACAAGAAGGTAAATTGCTTTTAAAAGATCAACCGGCTCAAAACCGGAAACTACACAGGCAAGTCCATATTTCTTTGGAATATCAGAATATATTCCTGTACCTGTAATTGTGCTTACATGGCCGGGTGCGATATAACCATCAATTTTTACTCCTTCGTCTATTAGTGCTGACATGGCAGGAGGCATAACTTTATGCGAACTGTAAAGAAAGAAATTTTTAAGACCTTGTTGAGAAGCATTTAAAATTCCAACTGCGCTTCCCGGAGTAGTAGTTTCAAATCCTATTCCAAGAAAAATAATCTTCTTTGTTGGGTTTTCTTTTGCAATTTTTAAGGCATCCAAAACTGAATAAACAATTCTGATATCAGCACCTTTTCCTTTCTCAATATCTAAAGATGAAGTGGAGCCGGGTACTCTGATTAAGTCGCCGTAAGTTGTAATTATAACATCCTTAAGTCTGCAATACGCAATAGCCTGATCGATATAACTTCTACTTGAAACACATACGGGACAACCTGGTCCGGATAATAATTTAATGTTCTCCGGTAGTAAAGAAGGAATACCAAATTTTTGAACAGACATAGTGTGCCCACCACAAACTTCCATAAAACGAACTTCTTTTTTAGAAATCATTTTTATGTCGTCGATAATCTTTCTTACAATGTCTTTGTTCCTGTATTCGTCTATATATTTCATCTGTCATTTTTAATTTTAGGCACTTAGAACTCTAGTCACTCCAAACTTTAGTCACCTGAAATTTTATGTTATCCTTTCTCCTGTTTCTTTTTCTTCTTCGTCAAGTTCTTTGTTCAGGTCATCAAATTCTTCAAAAATCTTTAAAGTTTCAGCTGCATCCTCTTTGCTTATTTTCTGAATGGCAAATCCTGTATGTAAAAGAATGTAATCGCCAACCTGAACATCTTCAAGCATTTGAAGGCTTGCATTATATTTACTGCCACCAACACTTACGAGTGCCATGTCACCATCGATGGATTCAACTTTTGCCGGAATACTTAAACACATAATTTTGCTATTTTATGATTATTGTTATTTTCTAAATTTATACTTTTTAATATTTTTATGATTTTTGATTATTAGAGCGATGTAATAATGGAATTTTTTAATTCCCACTATTTCCTAATTTCTCTCCTTTTTGCTGCTATTGCTAATTGCCCCAAAGCTATTCCTCCGTCATTTGAAGGAATTTTGCTTTGGAAGAATACTTCAAAGCCCTTTGCTGATAACAGTTGTTCAATTTTTTCAACTATATATCTATTTTGAAAACTTCCGCCAGATAGAACTACTTTGTTTATTTTGTGGTTTTTACTGGCTTCAAAAACTACTGCAAAAATAGTATTAATGATTGTATTATGAAATTTTGCTGAAATTTTTGAAACAGAAATATTGTTTTTCAAATCATTGATTATTTCAACAAAAGTTTTTTTAAACGAGATATGTTTGGTAATCTCAATATTATAACTTTCTTCAATATTTTGTTCAATAGCAGCCTCTAGTCTCATCGGAGCTTCAGCATGAAATGACGAGTGAATACAAAGTCCTGTTAAGGCAGAAACAGCATCAAATAATCGCCCGGCACTTGATGTTAAAGGACAATTAATATTTTTTTCAATTATTGAGATTAACAGATCAAGTTCTGATTTGTTAACTTCTCTAAGGAGATCAAGATCAAGGTTTTTGAATTCTTCACCAAAAAATGAATATAAATAAGAAACTGCCATACGCCATGGATTCTTAGTTGCTTTGTCTCCTCCCGGCATAGGAATATATTCAAAATGATTAATTCTTTCGTAATTATTCAAATCACAAATAAAAAATTCGCCACCCCAAATTTTGTTGTCATCACCCAAACCTATTCCGTCAAAAGCAATTCCGATTACTTTCTCATCAAGATTATGCTCAGCCATGCAAGCTGCTATATGAGCATGATGATGCTGAACTTTAATAATTTCCAGATTTTGCTCTTCGGCATATTTGCTTGATAAATAATCGGGGTGCAAATCACAAACTAATAACTCAGGTTTCATCCTGAATAATTTTTTGAATTGATCTATCGTTTCAGTATAAAAATCATAAGTTTCAATGTTTTTCAAATCGCCAATATGTTGACTTAAAATTGCCTGATTACCTTTTCCGATACAAAAACAATTTACAAGTTCTGCTCCAACGGCAAGTATTCCGTCAACATTTAAATTTAGGTTTATTGGCGATGGGGCGTATCCTCTTGAGCGCCTGATTAATCTTTCTTTTTTATTAATTATCATGGCAACAGAATCATCAGTCCTGTTGTAAATATCACGATTATAAATTAACAATGCATCTGAAATTTTTGATAATTTGCTTTTGGCAATTTCATTATCAATAATAATTGGTTCATCCGAAATATTACCACTCGTAAGAACAATTGCAGGAATTTTAAGTTTCTCGAAAAGAAGGTAATGGAACGGCATGTATGGAAGCATAGATCCGATAGTGTTAAATCCTACACATACACTTTTCGCAAGTTTTTTCTTCTTTTGTAATAATAGAATAGGACGTTGCCACGATAAAATTCTTTCTTCGCTGTTTTTATCAACTACAGTATATTCTTTTAATTTTTTGATGTTGGAAAACATAACAGCAAATGGTTTTCCGTCACGGTTTTTACATTCTCTTAATTGTTTGACAGTATTTTCATTTGTAGCATCACAGGCAATATGAAACCCTCCCAAACCTTTCATTGCTACAATTTTTCCTTGTTCGATCAGTTGTGTTGTGATTTCAAGAATTTCATAGATGTTTTTAATATTTTTCCCCTTGTAGATCAACTCATATTCCGGTCCACAATTAGAGCAAGCTACAGGCTGTGCATGAAAACGACGGTCTAAAACATTTTCGTATTCGGTTTTGCAATCATTGCACATTACAAAAGGCTTCATAGTAGTTTTCTCTCTGTCGTAAGGAAGGTCTTTTATAATAGTAAATCGAGGTCCGCAATTTGTACAATTAATAAAAGGATAATCAATTCTGTTTTTTTGCATTTTCATGTCACTCAAACATTCATCACAAACTGCAATATCTGGACTGATATCAGTTATTTTATCTGAAGTATTCTTGCTTTTAAGAATTTTAAAATTCTTAAATCCTACAAAAGCAATTTTTTCAGAATTTATGGAAATAATATTTGAAGCAGGCGGAGCTTTCTTTTTTATCCCGTCAAGAAAATTATTCAAATTATTTTGTTTGCCTTCAACATTAATATAAACACCATCATTTCTATTATCCACCCATCCGGAAAGATTATTTTTTACTGCTATTCGATAAATGAACGGGCGAAAACCAACACCTTGAACAAGTCCCTTAACTTTTATGTTTATTGTTTTAATATCTTTTATCATATAAATCTATGATTCCTAAGAAAACAGTTTGCAAAAATACTTAAATAATAATGAATTGATTTTAAAATATGCAATAATAATACTTTACAAACATACATTCTTATATGATCTTTTAATGATTTATTTGTTTTGTATTTGGAGTTATATTATTTGAATAATTTATTTTTATTTTATTGATTAATAGTACTTTATTTAAAATAATTATAAATTATTTTTTTTAAGAGATAAAAAAAACTATCTCAAAAATATGCGTATCTTTATAAAAAATTTAAAAAATACCTTTGTGTGTCGATAAGATGGAACATTTTTTTACTTGTTTAAGTTGTGAAATCTTCAATTATTCTTGTTTTAACAGCATTAAGGATGAAGATGTAAAATTGCTTGCTAAGAGTAAAGTTGAAACTTTGTATAAAAAAGGTCAGAATATTTTTTATACAGACAGAAAACCAACAGGAATTTATTGCCTTAATTCCGGAAGTATAAAAATTTTTAAAGTAGGGGAAAACGGTAAGGAGCAAATTGTACGATTTGTTACTCCGGGAAGTTTATTAGGAATTAGAGCTTTTATGGGTGGTCGTAAATATGCCGCAACGGCTACTGCTATGGAAGATTCTTTTGTTTGTTTTATTGAAAAAAAAACCTTTTTTAGATTAATACTTAAATATCCAAATATTTCTCAATGCTTAATGACGATATTAAGTCAGTTATTAGAAGAAGCCGAAGATAAACTTACATCAATTGCTCAGAAACCAGTTCGTGAACGGCTTGCTGAAACATTGATTTTGCTTGAAAAAATTTTTGTTTCTCCTGCATCATTAGAAAATAATACCTCTTTAATAAGTATTTCGAGAGAAGATCTAGCAAATATTGTTGGTACTGCAACAGAAACTGTTATAAGATTGCTAAAAAGCTTCAAGGAAGAAAATTTAATTGAGTTAAGCGGACGAAAGATCAAATTAATTGACAAACCGGGCATTCTAAAAGCCAGCAGATCAATGCGGTAAATAATACTTATCTCCTTTTTATTGTCAGTAATAATTATAATTTATTGTGGTTGAATTCATGATTTTTATCAGTAATTAAATATGATAATTGTCATAATCTTAAATGATTTCTATTTGATTAAATGGTGATTGTTGTCCTTGTAGCCAATAAGTGTGTTTTGTATTATTGAAGAAATTTTTTCGAATAAAAAGAACAACACATTATGGGAGAAAAATGTAATATAGGTATTTTCTTTTGCCATCCGGAAAATGGACATTTAATAACTCTTGATTGGTTTGATATAATTGAGCGAATGAATAATATTTCAAGAGTTAAAATTGTCTGGAATTCAAGACAAACACTTTTAATTGATATTGATGAATTTGCAAAAATAATTTCAGAAAATGATATTGATAGAATCATTATTAGTGGATTTGATGTTGGTATTTCAAAAACATTTATTGCTTCGGCAATGGAAAAAGCTTCCAAGAATCCTAAGGAAATAATTCTTATCGATTTTATGGAATATGGAATCAGTAATGAGTCAGATAAAAACAAGGCATTTTCTTTTGTTGAATGTGCAGTTAAAGGTGTAATTTTTGATCCTTCTGAATTTTTTACAAATAATAAAGTCAACCAGCAAACATTAATAATAGGAGGTGGAATAACAGGAATTCAAGCCTCTCTAGAAATTGCAAATGCTGGAAAAAAAGTATTTCTTCTTGAGAAAACAGGAACTATTGGTGGCCACATGGCAATGTTTGATAAAACTTTTCCTACTCTCGATTGTGCGGCTTGCATTTTAACTCCAAAAATGGTTGAAGTCGGTCAGCATCAAAATATTGAAATTTTAACTTATTCTGAAGTAAAAGAAGTTAATGGGAATCCGGGAAATTATAAAGTTAAAATATTAAAAAAAGCAAGAAGAGTGGATATTACTGCATGTATTGGCTGCGGTATTTGTTCCGAAAAATGTCCATCTAAAGTTTATAGTGAGTTTGACTCAGATACTTGCCTCAGAAAATCAATTTACATAGCATTTCCTCAGGCTGTTCCTAACAAATACCTAATTGATGAAAGCAGTTGTATTTATGTTGAGTCAGGGAAATGCGGTGTTTGTGTGAAAGTTTGCCCTGCAGATTGCATCGATCTTGATGAAAAAGATAAAGAAATTGAAATTGATGTCGGAAATATTATTGTTGCAACTGGTTTTAAAACTTTTGATGCAAAAAAAACTGAGCAATATGGATATGGAAAATTTCCTAATGTACTAACATCCCTCGAGTTTGAAAGATTAATAAATGCTTCCGGTCCAACAGGAGGCGAAATTACATTCAGATCAAAAGATAAAAAAGGAAACTGGGTATTTGCTCCAAATAATGGAAGCCCAAAAAGTGTTGCAATAATTCACTGTGTTGGTAGCAGAGATGTAAATCATAACAAATACTGTTCAAGAGTGTGCTGCATGTATTCTTTGAAACTTGCTCATCTGGTTAAGGAAAAATTACCTGATACAGAAGTAACAGAATATTTTATCGATATGCGTGCTTTTGGAAAAGGATACGATGAATTTTATGAAAGAATAAAAAGTGAGGATGTAAAAATGATAAGAGGGCGTGCATCTAAAATTGAACAAAAAAATGGACAGATGTATATAAGAAGTGAAGATATAATTAATGATAAACTGATAGAAGAAAAAGTAGATATGGTAATATTAGCTGTTGGAATTGAACCAAGAGATGATGCAGGAGAACTTGAGAAAATACTTGGTATCACAAGATCTGATGATGGTTGGTTTATGGAGGCAAATAGTCAAAGTAATACTAATGAATCATTTTCAGGTGGGATAACAATTGCTGGAGTTTGTCAGGGTCCTAAAGATATTCCGGATTCTGTAGTTCATGGCTCAGCAGCAGCTTCCAGAGTTTTGAGAAATATTATGAAAGGAAAAGTTAAAAAGGGTTTTAATGATTTTTCAAGTTCGGAAATTATTTCAATAGTAAAAGAATTTTCCTTAAAGATGGAGGGTAAATCATGAGTGTAAGAGTTAATACAGAATTAAAAGAAGAACTCAAAAGGTTTGGAGTAAATGAATGGAATGAATGTTTTCATTGCGGAAGTTGTACCGCTACTTGTCCATTAACTGAAGAAAATCATCTTTTTCCACGAAAAGCAATGAGATATGTTCAAATGGGATTGAAGAAAAAAGTTGTGACTAATGTAGATCCCTGGTTATGTTATTATTGTGGAGATTGTACCACTACTTGTCCGAGAGATGCAAATCCCGGAGAATTTATGATGTCGATGCGTAGATATTTAACATCAGTTTATGACTGGACAGGATTGTCAAAATTGTTTTATACCTCAAAAATATGGGAATTCGTTTTTGTGATTTTATTCGCTCTTGCAGTAATTCTTTCTTTTATTTTATTTGGCCCGGCGGTGGATAAAACACTAACCGCTCAAGGTGGTGTTAAACTTAATGAATTCGCACCAATAAGTATTATTGAAATTGGAGATTGGACTATGGCTGTAATTGTTGCTTTTCTGTTAATTTCCAATATTTTTAATATGTTTTATAAAATTGTCTTATCAGATAAGAAAGTTAAAGTGCCTTTTATATCATATTTTATTGAAATAAGACAATTAATTATTCATTATTCTACACAATCCAGATTATTGAAATGTAAAAAAAACAGGTCATTTTGGGTTGGTCATTGGTTACTAATGACTGGATACACAATAATGTTTATTGTAGTTGTGGTTTATCTGCCATGGTTTCAAACCGAAGAAGTACATTCTTTTTATCATCCTCAACGATTATTAGGTTATTATGCCACATTTGGAATATTATTTGGATTATCTGTAGCTATAATTGGCAGATTAAGAAAGAAAGAAGAGAAATTTAAATTTTCTCACATGAGTGACTGGTTGTTTATTATCATGCTTTATCTGGTTACCCTAAGCGGGATATTAATTCATATTTTCAGGATAAACGGAATGCCAATGGCAACGTATTATTCATATGTCGCTCATATGGCTATTCTTGTGCCAATGATAATGATTGAAGTTCCTTTCTCAAAATGGTCTCATTTAGCCTACCGGCCTTTTGCAATATATTTTTCAAGATTACGAAGAGCAGGAATTAGAAAACAGAATATTAAAATAAATCAATTAGCTACTGCATAAAAATTTAATTATGAAAGAACCTAGAATAGGAGTATTTGTTTGTTGGTGTGGGACAAATATAGCATCTGTAATTGATGTTGAAAAAGTTGCAGAAGAAATTGGAACCTTGCCAAATGTGGTTATTTCTAAAACATATAAATATATGTGTTCTGATCCCGGTCAGGAAATAATAATGAAAGAAATTAAAGAGAATAATCTTAATAGGGTAGTGGTGGCAGCATGTTCTCCAAGAATTCATGAACTAACATTTAGGAAAGTTCTCGAAAACTCCGGAATAAATGGCTATTTATTTGAAATGGCAAATATCAGAGAACAAGTTTCATGGGTGCATAAAGATAAAGAAGAAGCAACTAAAAAAGCCAAAGCATTAATTGTTGGTGCCATTAATAAAGTTAGTTTTCATGAGTCTCTCGAAAAACGATTTGTAGATATCAATCCTGCCACTCTTGTAATTGGAGGTGGAATTGCAGGAATATCAGCCGCTCTTCAACTTGCTGATGCAGGACAAAAAGTATTTATTGTTGAGAAAAATGAAAATATCGGGGGACATGTTGCAAATATTGATCTGATGTTTCCTTATTTATTTAGTGCCAAACAATTAATTGAACCAAAAATTCAAAAAGTAAAAAATCATGAGAATATCGAATTGTTTTTGAATACACAAATTGATGAAGTATCTGGTTATGTTGGGAATTTTGAATCTTTTATCAATAACGGAAATGGAACAAAAAAAGAATTAAAATTTGGAAATATTGTGCTTGCAACTGGTCTTAAAACATATGACCCGTCAGGAATTCCTGAATATAAATATAATGAATTGCCAGATGTAATAACTTCATACGAGTTTGAAAAAATGCTAATTAATGGCAAAATTCAGACTAAAACCGGAAAAAAGCCCAAGAATATTGTGATAATTCATTGTGTTGGAAGCCGTGACGAAGATATTCATACATATTGTTCCCGTACTTGCTGTATGACAGCTCTTAAATATGCAAATCAAGTTCGTTCCGCTCTGCCAAAATCAAATATTTTTGAAGCTTATTCTGATATGAGAGCGTTTGGAAAAGGATGTGAAGAATTTTATACACGATCATCCAAAAAAAATATCATGTTTTTAATGTTTGATCAAAAAGATGGTAAACCTGAAATTCGAGAAGCAAACAAAAATGATGATTGTTCAATGATTGTTGAAATGAACGAAAAACTCTCAGGCGAACAAATAGAAATACCCGCAGATATGGTGATACTGATGACCGCCATGGAAGCGCAAAATGATGTGAAAGATATAGGACATGCTGTTGGTGTTAGTATTTGTGGTAGTAGTTTTTTTATAGAAAAACATCCAAAACTTGATCCTATTGCAACAACAACCGATGGAGTATTTGTTGTTGGAAGCTGTCAGGCTCCAAAAGATATTCCTGATTCAATAACACAGGCAGAAGCAGCCTCCGCAAGAATACTTTCTTCTATTTCAAAAGGCAGAGTACAAGTAGAAGTTACAACCGCAGAAGTTAACGAAGAAATTTGCTGTGGATGCCAGACATGTATTAAAGTTTGTCCGTACACTGCAATCAGTTTTGATGAAGAAAAAAATGTATCTGTAGTTAATGAAGTGCTTTGTAAAGGTTGTGGTACGTGCGGTTCAGCTTGTCCAACAGGAGCAATAAAATGCAGGCATTTTACTGATGTTCAGATACTATCTCAGATAGAAGGATTATTATCAAAGTCATTATCAACGTCAACGATGGAGGAAAAGTAATATGAGTTTTAAACCAAAGATTATTTCGTTTTTGTGTAATTGGTGTTCATATACCGGGGCTGACCTTGCAGGTACTTCCCGAATGAAATATTCATCAAATATACGAATAATAAGAATTATGTGTTCAGGAAGAGTTGAGCCAACTTTTGTAATGAAAGCATTTCGTGAAGGTGCTGATGGAGTCCTGATCTGTGGTTGTCATCCCGGTGATTGTCATTATCACGAAGGTAATTATAAATGTTTAAGACGATTTAAATTATTACAGAAATACCTTCAGCAAATGGGAATTAATAAAGATCGCCTTAGATTAGAATGGATAAGTGCCAGCGAAGGAAAACAGTTTGCTCAATTAGCTGATGAAATGTCGGCAAAAATATCAGAATTAGGGCCATGTAAAGTGAAAAAAGTAATGGAAACATCATAATAATAAAGGAGGAAAAAATGACAAAAAATGCAAAAGAAGAAAAGCAAAAACTTAAAATGGCTATTTATTGGGGAGCTGCATGCGGTGGTTGTTGTGTTTCTGTTCTTGATGTTCATGAAAAACTATTTGATGTGGTTGCAGCTGCAGATCTGGTTTTCTGGCCTATTGTCCTTGACGTGAAATATAAAGATCTGGAGGCAATGCCAGATGGCCATATTGATGTTGTTTTATATAATGGAGCTATTCGAAACAGTGAAAACCAACATATAGCAATGCTTCTGCGGCAAAAGTCGAAAATTATGGTTGCATATGGTTCATGTGCTCATATGGGTGGAATACCCGGACTAGCAAATTTTTCGAATAAAAAAGAATTGTTTGACAGAGTTTATAATACAACTGAAACAACTATTAATCCTGAAAAAATTCAACCAAAACCATTTAATAAAGTTAGTGAAGGCGAACTGTTTCTTCCTGAGTTTTTTGATGAAGTAAGCCCACTAAATAAAGTAGTTTGTGTTGATTATTATCTTCCTGGATGCCCTCCACAAACAGAAAGATTAGTTGAGGTTTTTATGGCTATTGTCTCAGGTTCAGAATTACCGTCAAAAAAATCTGTTATTGGAGCATTTGAAAAAACTCAGTGTGATGAATGTGAACGAAAGAAAACCGATAATAAAACCATAAAAGAGTTTAAACGTCCATGGGAAATTTATGATGATGGTGAAACTTGTTTTCTTGAACAAGGAGTAATATGCATGGGGCCGGCAACCAGAGGTGGCTGTGGAGTGAGATGTATTGTCGGGAATGCGCCTTGCAGAGGTTGTTATGGTCCTCCCGCTGATATTCTAGATCCTGGCGCAAAAATGATGTCTGCCATTGCTACAATGATTGATTCAAATGATGAGAAAGAAATAGAAAAAATTGTTAGCCAGATAGAAGATCCGGCAGGTACTTTTTATAGATTTAGTTTACCAAGTTCAATAATAAAAAGAAAAATAATGTAAAAAGCCAGCAACTTTTTAATTACAATATATTTATCAATAATAAATATTTATAGGATGAAAAGAATTACAATAGATCCAATTACCAGACTTGAAGGACATGGAAAAATTGAAATTTTTCTTACTGATAAAGGTGATGTAGACAATGTATATTTTCAGGTTCCTGAATTACGTGGATTTGAAAAATTTTGCGAAGGTCGCCCGGTTGAAGAGTTATCTCAGATTGTTACAAAAATATGTGGGGTTTGTCCCGGTTGTCATCATATGGCATCAGGTAAAGCTGCTGATGCTGTTTATGGTGTGGAACCACCTCCAACAGCAAAAAAACTGAGAGAATTATTTTATATGGCTCATTTTGTTCATAGCCATATTGCTCACTTTTATGCCTTGGCTGCCCCTGATTTTGTTGTAGGACCTGATGCTAATCCAGCAGAAAGAAATATTCTTGGCGTAATAAATAAAGTTGGTGTTGAAGTTGGTACCGAAGTTCTAAAACAAAGAAGAATAGCGCAGGAAATTCAGGCGTTGATTGGAGGTCATCAAACTCACGTAGTTATGAATATTCCTGGTGGTGTTAGAAAAGGTTTAAAAGAAGCCGAAAGAGAGGATATTGAAAAGAAAATACTTGGATTTATAGATTTTGCCAAATTTACTCTCAAAATTTTTGATGATGTTGTTTTAAAAAATAAAGATTATGTCGACTTGATTGTTAATGGCCCATATTCTTTAAATATCCACTCAATGGGATTGGTTGATAAGAATAATAAAGTGAATTTTTATGATGGAAAAGTTAGAGTTGTCGATACCAATGGAAATGAACATTGTAAATATTCAGCTAACGAATATCAGGATTATGTTGCTGAAAGAGTAGAACCATGGTCCTATTTGAAGTTCCCTTATTTAAAAAAAATAGGATGGAAGGGTTTTGTTGATGGTCAGGATTCTGGAGTTTATCATGCAACACCACTTTCGAGGCTTAATGCTGCAGATGGTATGGCAACACCACTTGCTCAAAAGGAATATGAAAGAATGTTTGAAACCCTTGGCGGGAAACCGGTTCAAGCTACTCTTGGGATGCACTGGGCACGATTAGTAGAATTATTGTACTCTGCTGAAAGAGCTCTGGAATTAATTACCGATCCAGATATTACTGGAAAAGAATTACAGAACAGACCAAATTCAAATGATATCCCTGCCGAAGGTATTGGAATTGTTGAGGCACAAAGAGGAACCCTGACTCATCATTATTGGACAAACAAAAAGGGAATAGTTGAGAAAGTCAACATTATTGTTGGTACAACAAATAATAATGCAGCAATTTGCATGTCACTAAAAAAAGCAGCACAAGGTCTTATAAAACAGGGCGTTGAAGTAACGGAAGGCATTCTTAATATGGTTGAAATGGCATTTAGAGCATACGATCCTTGTTTTTCATGTGCAACTCATCGTTTGCCGGGTGATATGCCACTAATTGTAAATTTTAGAGATGTTAGTGGTCATTTAATCAGAACAATAAAAAGAGATTGAAAATAAATAAAGAATAACTAATTGAAGACAAAAAATATTTTAGTGTTAGGTCTAGGAATAGAAATATTAACTGATGATGGCATTGGTTCAATATTGACTAAAATAATGAGTGAGAAATTTAAGAGCTTTTCTATCACTTTTAAAACAAATCATGTAGGAGGTTTTGATCTTCTCGAAATAATAGATGGATATAAAACGGTTGTTTTCATAGATGCTGTAAAATCTAATCATGATCTTCCTGGAAAACTTGTTTTATATAATTTAGATAATTATTCAGAAACATCTCATCTATCGAATATTCATGATATTTCTTTTCTTTCTGCATTAGAATTAGGAAGAAAAATAGGCATTAATATTCCTGAAAACATTTATGTTATTGCAATAGAAGTGATTATAAATGATGTTTTTAGTTTGAATTTTTCCAAAGAAATTCAAAAAGTATTTCCTGAGATTGTAAATTCAGTTGAAAATATTATTGAAAGTATTATAAAAAAGAATCTTTTGAGTGAAGTTGTAATTAATTAAACAGGAGGTTAAAATGAAATTATTTAATTCAAAAGGAATGATGTTATTTCCAAATCCGGCATCAAAAGAAAAGATTTGCAAGAGTAAAAAAATCCTTGTAATTGAAGAATGCAATTTTTAATGGTTTTAATGGTATTATTTTTAAGGTAAAAAAAAGATAATCAAGAGGGTATGGTTGCATTAAGTCCGGTATATGGTTATAAAAGCCGTGTTTGTTTAGATGTAGAATTAAAAGAAGAAGAGATTTGGGAAATTATTAGTCCTGAATGTAATGAACCTTTGCCAACTTTTGCAAAATGTTCTTGCGGTGGCGATTTAGTTGCAATGTTTGCTGAAAAGGAAAAGGATTTTTCAGATTGTTTAACTATCTGTAATCGTATTAACTGCTTTAATGCTGAAATTCACTTGGGAAATGAAATGATTTCTCTTTCAACAATATTTGATATAAAGTAAATTTATTTGAGTTTTGTTTTATTGCTATTTGAGATTTCTGGTTTATCCGGCTTAGGATATGTTAAATTGCAAAAAAATATTTGATTTTGTATTTTTAGTTTTCTGAAATTCCTTATTTTCTAAATCTTCATCATTAATTGTTTGATATGGGGTGCTCAATCTTAAAATTAATTTATCGCGTTTTTCTATTGATTCTTCAGTAATTACTTTGGGTATTTTATCTTGTGGCAATTTCTGATTCATTTCAAGATAAACATCTTCGATACTATCCTGAGCTAATAAAATTCCAAGATCAATGTAATCATGAATATCTTGTTTGAATTTCCTGAATCCTTTTTCTTCTTCTAATTTAGTCTTCACCATTTTTTTAATCAAAGATAGAATGTCACATAGTTCCAATGCTTTAAAGCCGCATAAATATTTGTCCATCGATATACTATCAATATATTTTATCATTAAACTTCTATCTCCACTTCTAACCGATGCCATTAAAAGATTGTAATATGTACTAAGCATATTCATTAGTTCAAATGCTTTCAACATTCTGCTTCTTTCAAATTTAGTTTTGTTTTCCGGAATATTAATAATCTGTTTTATGTTATTCAAAATTTCTTCTTTGTTGTTGAAAAGATTTTCATAAATCATTAGATTCGACCGTTGAGTTATTTTTTTTAAACTGGCTTCATTTCGTAATTTCCATTCAATGTGGTGTCCTTTGAAATTGATCAATAAAAATAATAATCGTCTTAACAGATGGTATCTTGGTGTGGGATTCCAATCTAGTATGTTTCTTGTGTAAGAATTATCAATATTTAGTTGTTGATCAATATATTGTATCATCCATAACCTTTCGAAAGGCTTATTTAAAATTCCTATATTTCGTAAAAATGTTTTTCCTAATAAACCGAAATAAGCAATTGGTTTTGGAATAAATAATGGATGAATATTCTTTCCATAATAGTCTTTTGTTGAGTTTTTATAGAGTACTTTGTGTGATGTAGAACCATCAGGACTTGCAATGTAAGTATCGAAGGAAGGAATAAATCTGTTTTTTTCAATTATCTTTAAAATTATACAAATCAAATCATTAATATGTAAATATGAAATTGCAGAATTTCCTTTCCCACCAATAATTCTTGAATCCCATTTATTTGATATCCATGTAGCAAGAAATTTATATAATGGTGCATACTCACACCAATCACTAAAGATTGCTGCAAAACGAACTATAGTACAATTAAAATATCTAGAATATTCTTTTAGCATTTCTTCACCTTGTCTTTTTGTTCTGGCATACGCATAATCTGCATCTGCTTTCGATTTTTCATTTATCATTTTGCCTTTAACGGGAAATGAACAAGCAGCTAAAGAACTTGCAAAAATCAAGCGTTTAATTCTTAAAAATCGAGCTAGTTCAAGAATATTTTTTGTTCCTTTTACATTTGTTCTGTAATATTCAGGTTTATCTTTATAATCAAAATTATAAAATTCGGCAAGATGCAGAATAAAATCAATACTTCCACGCTTGTCTACATATTGTTTAATATTATTTAGCATTTTTGTATTTGCAATATCCCATTGAATCCATTCAATATTTGCATGAATAGGTACATCTGCCTCAATACTCGACCTACGTGCAATAGCAATAATGTAGAATTTTTCTTTAATATCCTCAAGAAAATATTTCCAATAAACCCTGAAGCACCTGTTATTATTATAGTGGGAAGATTGTTTATCATATTTCTTCTTGTATTTAGTTTAATTCCTTATTAGTCTTAAAAAATAATATGAAAATGGTAATTCCCATTAAGAAGTCAGTTATACCTGATAACAATACAATTAATATGGAATCAATAAAATAATAAAAAATAGTTAAGAATATTGATGCAGTGAATTTTACGATAAAAATATAAATGATCAATAATTTTGCTTTATAGATATATAATGCTGCAATTGAATAAACTAAGGCCATTAAAATGTGGAGAACACCACTTTGTATCGTGAAGAATTTTATTTCAATCTCAAATCCAAAAAAATGAAAAGCTGAAACAGGTAAGAAAATTAATAATAATCCAATAATCAATGAGTGAATTGTAATTAGCCATAGAAATATTATCAGCCATTTTATGTAACTATTTTTTTCCACATAATAATTTTTTTTTTACCAGAAACCAGAAATCGCTAACAATGTACAAAATTTATAATAATTACACAAATTAATTTATGCTTATTTTAGTATTAATCATTGTTTTATGAAATTTTTCTATTAATTTATTCTT
>Ga0222636_1000237_pt1 | contig 30871 bp, 27 predicted proteins | sample AntAcemetagen141_FD_179811 | JGI IMG/M metagenome (GOLD analysis project Ga0222636, IMG submission 179811) | Saline water microbial communities from Ace Lake, Antarctica - #141 | ecosystem: Environmental > Aquatic > Non-marine Saline and Alkaline > Saline | place: Antarctica: Ace Lake...
CTGTAAAAGCGGCCGGCGAAATTAACCGACGGGGTCGCGAGGGTAAAGAAAATGATATCCGGTCCAAGTTCTTTAATCCGGCTGATCGCTTCAGATGGGCTGTAATTCTCTGCCCGGCAATCAAGAATATCCACCCGGCTATCGGTCCATTCCCGAAGAGCTCCAGCCAGATAAGCCAATCCGATCGGGGTCAAGAGATAGTTGGATTTCAGGAAAATCCCGGGGCACCGGGCTAAGACCGCGTCGGTCTGGATCGGCAGCTTTTATCTTCAATCGGAAGGACGAGAAGGAGTACTTTCATTTAATTAGCTTAGCAACTGTGGGAGCGGCTTCCAGCCGCGATTATCGCGTCTGGAAGCCCCTCCCACAGACGCTTAATTTAAATTCCGAAACGAAAACTTCGCTTCACTATAATCGTCTTGGCCCCCCCCGAATTTTATTCGGGGTCCCAAAATCGTCTTATCAAAATTAGTCCTGGTTTTTAAATAGTCCTACGAGAGAAATAGCTTTTAACTATATCAGCCCCAAGCCGGAATTTGTATTTAACCACTACCGAGGGCATCTGGTCGCATTGGGAGAAACAGCTGCATCTGCCTTCATGGATAAATTGGCGAATCGCCCGCATCTTCTCCCCCTGCCAGATCTCATCAAATGATTCAACTGCCAGATCCCCGACTTTCTTCATAAGAGTCGGGCAGCAATATACCCCTCCATCAACATGGACCATAACCGAGAAGAAGGTGGAGTAACAGGGGATCACCTGCTTGAATCGTTTCTCCAGCAGGTTCTCCCTGAGATACTTCAGCTGAACCCGGTTAAATATGATATTGGAGAAGAAATAGAGGCGCCCGAAAAGGTTTGTCTTCTCCCGATTCAAATCACCGGCCTGATCTTCATCGATCCGGTTCAAGAGACCGGTAATCTCTTCCACCTGCCCGGCGGTGAGATCAAAGTCCATCTCCTGATTATGGAGGGAACCGAAGACCGCGGCAGGCTTGGCGGTAAACTCAACCCCGATCTCCTTCGCCATCAGATAGGTCGGCCAGATCTCCCGGTAGTTATCCTGCTGGATGGTCAGCTTCGCCCCGACCTTCAGGTTAGTCCGATCATCTGCCAGTTCAGCCAGCCGGCGGAGGGTCTCGGTCGCCCGATCGTAACTCCCGGGAACTCCTCTCAGACGATCATGGGTCTCGCGAACTCCATCGATCGAGACATTCATGACAAGGGAGAGTCCCGGCAAGCCCAGTATTCCCTTGACCTGCTCCAGGATCCGGTCAGGAGACATTCCGTTGGTCGTCACCAGAATCATCTTTAAGCCGGAGTGGTTAAACTTCCGCGTCAGCTCAACCAGATCGACCAGAAAAGGCTCCCCTCCCCCGAACTCAATTATCTGGAAGTCCTTAAAATAGCGGGATCCGGTAAGCTTCTCTATCACTTCAGACGAAGTATCGATCCGGGGCCGCTCTTTCCAGACATTGCAGATCTGACATTTCAGGTCACACCGATTGGTAACCGTAAGATGAAGGATCGCTGGATGGAGAAGACGGGATTTCCCGAAAGATTTCCCGATCATCGATTTAATAAAATTTATAATTAGTTTCAACATAACAGTGCCTACATACAGATGAACTTAACAACAGATGACTGATCTAATTTATAAAAGCCCCCACCTCGGCCCCTTTTTGAACAGACGATTGGATGTGATTGGATGTGATTTTTTTAGATAATGGAATCATAATAGATCAGGTTATATAATGATGATTTGTTGAAACTGAAAGTTAGTACTTATTGCGACGTGTGTAGCCGAGGCATAGAAACATAAAAAATATGTGATACTTGATCAGACCTTAACTAACCCAAATGCTATTATTTAAAATTATCTCACATCCAATCACATTCAATCGTCTGTTAAAATGCGTCCCCCCCTACCAGGCGAACTTATAAAAAATTTCGTCTGTTCACACCATCCGTTTCCCCTTCTCCCGGAAAAGAAGAATATCATCTTTTTCGGGATAAGAGAAATACTCACCATCTTCGACCCGGTTTGAAATCTCCGGGATATCGTTCTCTTTTATCCTCCGGATCGCCTCCAGAAAAAGTCCGGGAGTCTTGTCTATGACCTTACCATAGAGAGAGAAGAAAGTGTCGGCCGGTTCAACATTTATCTTCTCCTGAACTATAATTCGACCATCATCATACTTCTCATTCATGAAATGCACGGAGATACCGATCTCCCTCTCGTCGTTCAGCATCGCCCAGAAGATCGGATAGATCCCGCGATAACGGGGGAGAAGAGCGGCATGCCGGTTCAAGCAACCGAGGGGAGCAATACTGAGAATCCCTTTCTTCAATAGAAAACCCTGGCTGGAGATAATCAGATCCGGGGAAAGCCGGGAAACTTCTTCCCGGAACTCCTTTTTATTCGGACTGGTCGATCGGAGCAAGGGAAGTCTATGCCGAGCAGCCAGCTCAACTATCGAAGCCGGGGGTCCTCCCAGGCGGGAGATACCGGTATATCTCCGGATCATCTGCTTCAGTACCTGGATCGCCTTCTGAAAAAAACTTTTAGCCCCAAGAAACCGGAGATAGTAACGATAAAATTTCAACCCCTTGTTCCGAGGATCAAACGGAACTAGTCCAATCCCCACCACCTGTCCGTCCAGCATCCTTATCAACTCATCAAAGATAGCGGGCTGGTAGGTGCATTCATCTTCAATTAAAAGAAATATTTTCATTACATTATCAACTCTCAGTAAGCCCACAGCACTCGTAGAGGCGACCTTCAGGTCGCCATTAGTGGCAGCCTGAAGGCTGCGCTACGAGTTTTCCAAAAGCACTCGTAGAGGCGACCTTCAGGTCTCCATTAGTGGCAGCCTGAAGGCTGCCGCTACGAGTTTTCCAGAAGCGCTCGTAGAGGCGACCTTCAGGTCGCCATTAGTGGCAGCCTGAAGGCTGCCGCTACGAGTTTTCCAGAAGCGCTCGTAGAGGCGATCCTCAGGTCGCCATTTATTGCCGTACAACTCCCATCAATACCCCCTACCTCAACTCAAACCCCTCTTCAATATCATAAACAAAAGAACCAAGATATGGATATTGCCAGAAGTTCGAGACCAACCCTTTGCGCACCGGATTATTAAGAATATATCTCGCTGCCTCCATTACATCCTCATCTTCTCTCACTACATGGTCGTAGTAGCCTTTCTGCCAGAGTTGTGAACCATGATTTTTCTTAAATCGGTAAGCTGATATTTGTTTATATTCTTTTATAAATGTAACCAGTTTCGCATTTTCACCACCCTGAATTAAGAGATGCAGATGGTCGGGCATAAAACAATATACAATAATACTGAAATCATGCTTTTCTGCTACCTGGCATAGTAACTCAGTTAATTTTTCAACAAGAGAATCGTTATCAAAATAAGTGGTTTTTCGGTGGGTGCAGATAGTAAGAGAGTAAACAAAGTGTCCTTTATAACGAAAATGCTTCAGCCTGGTATCTTTTCTATGAAACTCCATATTCTCAAAATAACCTGTGGCGGTCTAAAGACCGCCGCTACGAACCAACCCGAGCGCGCACTCGTAGAGGCGACCTTCAGGTCGCCATACCATGGCGGTCTAAAGACCGCCGCTACGAACCAACCCGAGCGCGCACTCGTAGAGGCGACCTTCAGGTCGCCATACCATGGCGGTCTAAAGACCGGCGCTACGAACCAACCCATGCGCACGCTCGTAGAGGCGACCTTCAGGTCGCCATACCATGGCGGTCTAAAGACCGCCGCTACGAGGAGGCCATCTCCTGCACTCGTAGATGCGAACTTTAGTTCGCCATTTAGTGGCGACCTGAAGGTCGCCGCTACGAGTTACTGCTTAATATTTCCGCCCGGTTAAATAACAGCATATCCCCCATACTATAGCTGAACCTGCGACCAGCATATTCAGGGGAAGGAAAAATAGCAGCCGGATTAAAAAAGCCGAGCCCATAATACGCCTCATATAGTTAAGCATCCCCAGATTGCTGATCCAGATTCCAAGGAGAGCAATTAGCATCACCCATAATCCGATCAGGGAGCAGAATACCAGGCCCCCCAATCCCCCCAGCACCCCCACTCCGGCAAATGCCAGCCCCGCGATGAAACCAAGCGGTACCGAGGTGGTTCCGGAGAATACCGCCCCGGTCTTACCCCGGTTCCTCAGCCAGGTCCGGGTCTCATCAGAGGACCTCTTGAAATCATTCTTAAGAAGTCCGAATAGAGAGTAGTATTTATTATGCCTGACCTCCAACTCACGGTCGATCCGGACCTTCCCCCCCTCTTCCCAGATCCGGTTCCCAAAATCGGTATCTTCCAGACTGGGGGTCGTGTATTGCAGATCAAAACCATTCAACCTATGAAAAAGATCACGGGGAACCGCGGCGATACTGGTATAGAAGAGGGCTGCGTCTACCGGGGACTGAAGAAAAGAATACCGGAGCCAGAGATTTTTATACTGACTGCTGAAATTACTGAACTCCATCCGTTCGCTCTGAATTCCGGTCAAACCCCAGTTCCCTTTATCACCATCCAGATAAAACCGGCCAACCGCGGCCAGACAACCGTCACCGATCACCACATCAGTATCGATAAAGAGTAGTACCTCCCCCCGGGCAATCGCGGCACCTTCATTCCTGGCGCCGGCAGGACCAAGGTTACTCTCCAACCTTACTACCCTCCCCCAATTCAAAGCGAAGCCGGGAAGTTCCACCGGAGAGGGGGAAGCGTCATCAACCACGATAACCTCAAACTCCGGATAAGAGACACGGGTGAACGGATCCAGGCATTCCAGAAGCGATGAACCGGGGTTATGGGCGGGAATGACTACCGAGATAAAGGGGAGGCCTGATTTGCTATTTTCTTCTGTTTCCATTTTTTCACAATATAGCAGAGATTTGCAAAACCGTCTCTCCACATTCTCAGCTTGCTGTCTCCCACTCGGATATTAATATATAGTATCGGCAGTTCCGCCGCCTTCAGTTCCGGATGGGTGAATGCTTCAATTTTAATCTCTTCCGAGAGAGCCCAGCCATCACTCTCCAGATTAATCCGGGAGAGAATCTCACGCTTAAAGGCCCAGATCCCGGACTGAGAATCATAAACCCAGAACCGGAAGAAGAGCCAACAGGTAACATCAAGGAACATATCTCCCAGAAAACGAAGGAGGCTCGTAAAGGTCCGAAATCGATCCGGAATACGGCGCGCGGTGACGAAGTCAACACCATTATCAAGCATATGCTTGATCAACCTAGGATAGTGCTCGAAGAGGCAGGTCCCATCGGCATCCATGGTAATAATAATATCCCCTTCCGCCGCCTGAAAGCCTGACTTAAGAGCTATCCCGTACCCCTGTTGCTTCTCTTCCACCACCCGGCAGCCAAAACTCCGCGCCACCCGACCGGTCCCATCGCTAGAATTATTATCCACCACCACCACCTCATCAATCCAGGGAGGAACATCCGGAAGAAGGTGAGCCAACCCCCCTTCCTCATTATGAGCCGGAATCACCAATGAAATTTTCTTATTGAACAGCATTTAACTTAAATATCCTTAATATCACGATCTTCAACGTTCCTTAATTTTAACGTCTTTTCTTTTCAACGTCCTTATTCTTCAACGTCCTTTATTTGTATATTTTGCCCACTTCAAACCCAGATATTCCTTAATAATCGATGGATAGACCTTGGGGTTAAAGAGAATGTTCAGAGTCAAAAAACACTCATAGGTACAGAAACACTTAGTATCCCGAATTACTTTCCGGGCATGATCTCCCTTCTCACTGGACCAGATCTTCTTAAAATCATAATCAAAGTCCCGGACATTTCCCATCTTCAGATCGTCGTGCAGTTCACAGGGGAGAACCTCCCCGTTGGCAAATAAGGCGGCGCCCAGAACCCCGGCATAACAGGGAAGAATCATCCTGTTCTCCCGGATAACTTTGGCGATAACCCGGTGGCGGATAATCCGCTTGGCGTTGATGACATCGGCAAACGGAAACCGGTCATAACCAGTCAGCATCCGATCTTTTATCCCCTTCTCCATCGCCCGGGCATATTTCTCATAGTTATCCACGTTGAAGAACTTGGCCGACGGCTCCATCGGCTTACCCCGGCAGAGCAGGGTAAATATCGTATCCGCCTCCGTATTCTCGGTAAAGTACTTATACATATCCAGGAGCTTGGCATCGTTATAGGAGGAGACGGTGGTCTCAATCGTGGCGGTAAACCGCGGATATTCCTTCTCCAGTTTCTTCAGCTCGGAGAAGGTGGTCATAGCTTTCTTAAATAACCCCGGAGTCCGCCGGATTTCGTCATGATCCTCCCCGATACCGTCCACCGAAACATCAACCATAAAATCAAGATCCGGGCAGGTGTCAAGGACACTCCGTACCGTCTCAATAACATTACTGGTCAGACCACCGTTAGTGGGAATCCCGACATTAAGAACATGGTTATTGCGGTGAAAGATCCGGACAATCTCGGCCAGATCCTTGCGCAGAAACGGCTCGCCCCCGGTCGGGAGCAAGAAGAGAAAGTCATCCATGTGGTTAGACACCTTCTCTATCTCATCAATAGAGAGCTGGTCCTTCCCCGGATGAATACCGCCGAGAAGGCAGTGCTTGCAGTCCGCGTTACAGTTCTCAGTGATAAAGAAGACCAGATAGATCGGTGACGCGTTCTTCTTGAAGAAAATCAAAGGCGCGTATTTAAGATAGCTTGAAAATCCCATAACAAAACCCTTTTATTGCTTTTTGATTACTATAGAATATACTACATATTCCATAAATTTATCTATATTGTTTTTTACCAATCCCGATTTAATCATGAAAAATATTCTATCGATAGACCTGGAATCATGGATCCACTTTTTCGAGGGGATCAGCCCATTAGGGAAAAATTGGTTCGGCGTAGAACGAAAGGAGGCAGATAATAATTTCATCCCTTCTTCTACCATAATTATTCTCGATCTTCTTGAGAAAAGCGAAAACAAAGCAACTTTTTTTATTCTGGGAGAACTATACGATTGGTATCCTGAAGTAATTAACGAAATCAGATCAAGAGGCCATGAAGTGGCTTACCACGGCCATGATCATCAACTAATTAGCACCTCGAATGATCTTCAGGCCCAGCTCACACTATCCAGAACTTTCCTTAATACCTTCCGGCCAATAGGATTCCGTGCACCTCGACTTTATCTTCAATCCGCTTGCATGGCTACACTCAAGGAACACGGCTTCACATATTCCTCATCTTCCTATGGCCCCTTCCAGAGCAAGAGACTGATCAGTAATATTCAAGAACTACCAATTTCAACTTCCCCCTGGTTCGGACATTCAGTAGACCAATTGCATCTTCCCCGTCCTCTTTCACCGGGTTTGCTGCTCAAGGAGAATCCTTTTGGAAGTGGATTATCGGCAAACCTACTGGGGAAACATACTTCTTATTTCATCAATCGGCAAAATAAGAAGGGCATTCCGACGGTACTGATGCTCCATCCCTGGCAACTTGTCCCGCCTAAACAGATAGTGGGATTCCAGGCCCGGAAAAAAATGATCTTTAATCACCCGTTATTCTTCCCTTATACTCTTAATCGCGGTGGCGCCTTACAATGCCTTCTCCATTCGCACCGATTTATCTCTTTCGAAAAATATCTGATTGGATGACGGTCCAGGAAAAAAAGTTAGCGCTTCGCGCTAACTTTTAGGTAGCCGCACCTTTTAAGGTGCGCCCCGCAAAATACGGGGCGGCTATCTTTGTTACAACATTTATTAAAATACCAAAGTAGGCACTCATTCCCAAAAATGAGAATGCATCAAGCAGAATCGGAAGATACTCCGGGGATAGTAAATTCCAGGCGGTAACTTCTATCCTGATCGTAGTTAGGATCGATGATCCTCCCCCCGTAGGAAAGATAGAAGACAAGCGCCGCTTTATACCATTTCCTAACCGCAAGGCGATATCCGGAAAGATCGTTATCCCTGAAATATTCAATCGCCCTATTAAATAACACCCTGGGATATTTCTCACCAGTTTTAAAATCAGTTAGGGCGCAACTATCTTCCAAGACACCGAAAGAGAGTATCTCTCCAAATGGCTTATCATCAATGCCATCGGCCCTGATCTCCCGATCGCGCATATCCCGGATAACACCCAAAATCGTTCCTATCATAGCAGGCTTCTTGATCATACTGACAAGAAGAATACGGCTGATCATTCCAAAATGATGCTTCAGCCCATTGGACATAAAGTGAAGAGGATCGAGAGTATAGGAGATCCAGCCAATATATCGTCCTTCATGGATAGCCAGATCGCATTGAAACAAACCGTCCCTTACTAGGGTTCCATAATAAAAATCCCGGCAGAATCGCTCTCCCAGCTGGGGTATCGGGCTCTCTTCCCCCAAAAGCCTGCTGTGGAAATCAGACGCAGCCTGGATGTGATCAATGTTATCAGGATTAAGTGGAATTATCATAAGAACGGTGGTCTTCCTCCCGTAACCATTATCTTCTGACCAGTCGTATAATCTGAATGAGATGAAGAAAGAAAAATAATCGCACGCGCGACATCGACAGGGGTTGCCGCACGTCCCATAGGCTCCCTTCCCGGAGGGAGAATGGCGCCAGCAGATAAGTCGGTAGCAACCATACTGGGCTCAACCATATTGATCCGGATGTTCTTAGCCGCGTACTCCACAGCCAAGCTTCTGGTAAGACCGATCAGAGCACTTTTGGCAATAACATATCTGGCCTGGTCCGGCGGCGGGGAATCCGTGAAGATTGTCGACATATTAACAATCTTTCCCCCCCCGGATTCGAGCATACCAGGAATCACGGCCTGACAACAATTGAACGCTCCTTTCAGAGTAATATCCAGCTCAGCCTGGATATCATCCCAGATTAATTGAGAGAATTCCGCCGGGCGGGCACCGCCAACAGCATTATTAATCAGTATATCCGGCCAGCCGAAACGCTTGCGGATTTTGTTTATCATCGCGTCAACATCGGAACGGAGTGAGACATCAGCCCGACAGGAAAAAGCCTCTCCTCCCCCAGCCCGGATTTCACTAACTATGCGTTCCGCGTCCTTCTTGCCCCGGTAATAATTTACTATTACCCGGGCTCCGTAAATAGAGAACAATTTACTCGTTGTCTCTCCAATTCCCCGGCTCGCTCCTGTTATCAATACTACCTTCCCGGCCAGTCCTGGATCTACCGCATCTTCTCTGAGGCTGGATATCGACGGCATAACCGGAGATGATTTGCCGACCCGGACCTTCGCCTCTCCAGAAACTATGACAGGTTGACGGGAATTTTCTGTTGTGATTGATATCTTCTCCACCAGAGAACTGGTAGAAGCCGACTTGAAAATTACTTCCGCATTCATAAGGTATTTAACTCCCAGCTGAAGCTTTTCGCAAAACTTACAATTAAATCCGATAAAGGTCGCCAACCTTCCGGGTAGATTCATTCCCACTATAGTGGAAATATACATAATACCGGCAATATTCGAAAGATGTGACCTAAGTTGAGGCAAAGGAAACATCCCGGCATAATCATTGCCAATACCTTCTCTCCATATATCCGTTAATTTTTTTATTTGAGAGATTTGGAGTTGAAAAGTAATACCCGCGGAATCTCCCACCTTAATCTTTTGGAAAGAGATACTTCTTTCTTTCAAGCTCGGAGTAAAAACTTTGCCCTTCTTGACAGACTGATTGAAGACGAATTCTCTTTCGGGATAATAAATCCCCTTAATACCACCTGAAGTAAGCAGGATGGATCGTCTGCTATCTTCAATCATCCATTCACAGGTAAATTCTCCGGTTTCACAATTATATTCGGTTATTTCACCGCTAAGCAGAAGTCTTTCATCTATAAAAACCGGCTTATAAAAACTTCCGTAAATCCGCTTAATATCACATCCACCCGGTAGATTCCAGAAAAAACTTAAAAGACCTATAAAACTAACCGGGAGCATGCCGTGTACGGTAATTCCCCTAAAAACAGTTCTCCGAGCGTGAAACTCGTCCGTATGCAGGGAACTGCTATCTCCCGTAAGCTTGGAAAATTCATCAAGCATTTCGTTTGAAATACCAAATTCAATCTTGAAGGCTGCCCCCTTCTTTAATTGTTCCTTCTTGTTTCTCATATCTACTCGTTAGTACCCAGAAAAGTTACTTCTTCCGGAAAGAGATACTCATTTTCCGGCAACCAGCGAAAAAGGTCATCCTCTGGTTTTGATACAAAACCTGACCGGCGAAAGAAATCGAGACAGGGCTTGTTTTTAGGAGTGGCTATATATTCAGCTAATACCTCCGTGGTCCCCATTTCTTTTGCCTTGCGACAGGCAAACGCCAGCATGGTCTCTTCCGCCTTCCTCCCGATCACTCGGCAACTTAAAATAAAATCCGCGATTACAGCAGATTTGCCAGAATATTCCAGACTGATGATACCCGTTAATCCCGATTCACCGAATTTATCCTCTACAAACACAACCCAGAAATCATGGAAGTCCTGATCCGCCCATTTTTTGAGCACATTTTCAGATAATCTCCTTGTTCGGAGATTCATTTGATTGGTTTTATTTAATAATTGTACCGCACGGGGTAAATTAGTCTGGTTGAGTTCCTCAGCCCGAATCTTGATTTTCAGCGTCTTAAGCCAGGCGTTTAATGAAGGCAGATGCCTCCGATCTTTCTTCCGTGCCATCTCGGACTGATATAATACTGTTTTTTTCCGATCCTCTGCGGTTACAGTAATGGAATCAAAACACCTAAGATCATCCAGTGCTTTTCGATATAGTAGGGGATTACCCGGCCATTCGGGGACGAGCACTTCCGGCAAAGCTTCCCGGACCCGCGAGCGTTCCCGGGGATTATCATCAATAAATACCACAGAACTTAGCCCCAGATTCAGTTCCTCTGTCAAAGAAACAATATTTTCCGCCTTGTCTTGCCAATTAATGCGCCAGGCAACCAGATCCTCCAGACGAATTACCATTCCGGGATGATTTCGTATCGCCTCCAGCGCTACCGCCTCTTCGTTTTTGCTAACCACTCCCAAAACAACTCCCATGTCGGTCAACCTCTTAAGCCCTTTCTGAAAATCCGCAAACGCTTCCCCTACCGAATCATGACCTCCTAGTCGGAGATTCTCCCACCCCATTTCCCCCACTATCCCTCCCCAGAGAGTGTTATCAAGATCAACTATCACCAGTTTTTTTCTCAATCCTAAAGATGCCGCCATCGCCGTTTTAATATCAGGAACGGCTTCTTTAAAGACCTCGTTGGAAAATGGGATTTTTGCCATATACCACAATAAAGGGTTATACGCCTCCTTCCCGGTCAACATCATCCAACGCATCGTGTCTAAAATATATATATTCGGCACCGGACTGAGAGCTTCCATCAATTGCAGGTTCATCTTCATAAGTGTGCGCCGGATTCCCAGGGGTGACTTCATGTCCAGAATTCCCAGTCCCCTGTCGTCACCGGGAATTACCCAAGATGGGATAAACAACTGTCCTGTCCTCCGCGCGGCTTCAACCACCAGATCGGAAAATACTTTCACTTCATCCGCGATAACTCCATCAAGAACCGGTTTATAATTCATTACTTTCTTGAAAGACGGGCAGATACGATCCGGAGTTGACCAGATGATGACAAACTCCGGTTTTGGATTCCAGTATCTATTATCAGATTCAAGGAGAAACTGAATCACATTATCGTAGGCGGGGAGAGTTACAACTTCCAGGGCCGGTAAAGAGGGGGCATTTGAGATATAACCGGCAAAATTGTCGATGGTAAACGAGGATAGCAGAAGGCACTTATGTTCCCTGACAGCCATGGCATTATTCCGGGGGGATATTCTTGATAAACTCAGCCAGAGTACCAATAGTGCGAAACGGGCTTGAGTCCTGCTGCATCGCTCTATCATCGATCAGTCCGACGTCATGACCAAGCCAGGAAGAGAGTTTCTGTTCCAGGGCGACTATTAGATTTACCATGCCCAATGAATCCAGACCACCGCCAGACCCGGAAAGCTTGGTATCTTCCGATTTAGCCAATCTATTATCCGCGGGAAGCATCTCATTCAGTTCATCAATAACCCCGAAAATAAGAGTAATAATATCAATGTCTGAAATTTTACTCATTACTATAATATCCTATCGGCATACATACGCTGAGGAGGCTAAACAAATAAATATATCATTTAACTGGAAGAAATTTGATTGACTACTATAACAGTCGGTAGATAATGATCAACAAATAATTAGTACTAACCGCTGCTAATAAGCCGTAAAGAATACAAAAAAACTACTCCCATTTACTATCCTGATCATAGAGAAAAGAACCAGTCAAGGCAATCTAAATGCGCACGTCCATAATAATCATCACGCTTATCGTGATCCTAATCCTTTCCCTATTTCTCAATTCATGGGGAATTAAATACGGCCTGCCGGACAAGCTCTACCCGGATGAGGGGAGAATCGTCAATCATGCTCTCGCCTTTGGTATGGGGGACCTTAATCCCCATTATTTCCATTATCCCGCGTTATCCATGTATCTCCTCTTTATTCTCTATGGTTCGTACTACATAGCGGGATACCTGGGCGGCTTCTTTCAGTCCCCAAATGATTTCCAACTTCTCTTTTTCTCTAATCCTACAAGTTTTTATCTCATCGGACGCTTTTGGATATCATTAACCGGAGTCGCGGTCATTGCGGCAATTTTTTGCCTGGCAAAACAAGTTCTACGTAATAAGCGGGCAGCGCTATTGGCTTCACTCACCATAGCCACTCTCCCATATTTCGTCTTTTACTGTCATTTTATAGTTAACGACCCTCTATTGTTATTATTCATACTTCTGTCTTATATTTATATCATCAAGATCTCTCACACCGGCAAGATGTCAGCCTATGCAACTGCCGGCATATTCGCTGGCCTGGGAACCGCTACCAAATACTCTCCCGTTATTCTCATTATCCCCATAATCGTAGCTCATATACTTTTTCTCCGATCAAAACAGGAGAAGCTTTCCTTTCGGGCTTTATTCTGGCCTCCTTTCGTTGCCGGGGGACTCCTCGTTCTGGTATTCTTTCTCGCTTCTCCCTTCTGCTTTATTGACTATTCTAACTTTTTAGAATCGTTAAAATTTCGGGAGAACCTGGGCCATGTTCATACTTTCGGAACCAAAACCGGAACTGCGTGGTTTATCTACGTGAAATATTTATTTCAACATAGATTTCTGATATTCAACCGATTTGACCCTCTCGGCATAATCCTGCTGGGGGGGATTATATGGACTATTTGCAGAAGAAGAAAATCCGAACTCTTACTCCTGATTTTCCCGGCAATTATCTATATTATTATCGGGCGGTGGAGTTTTGGGCGGCTCCCCTATGCCCTCCTGCTTGTGACTTTTCTGACAATTCCGGGGGCGGGTTTAATCATAGATCTATTCGACCGGATCAAAGGTTCCTCATCAAGCATACTTCGTTCCTGCGGGCCCATATTATTATGGGGATTTGTTGGGATTACGATTATCTTTAACCTTGTCAATAGCATCCTCATGGATATCAAACTAAGCCATAAAGATACCCGCACTTTAGCCCGGGAATGGGTCGAAAGTACAATACCACCCGGGACAAAAATTGCCATTGAGTGGGACACTGAGGCGACTGTCCAACTCTGGGAGAGTCCGGACACTATACAGAGAAAAATAAATGGATATGATTCCGGAGATAAAAAAACTATTCATCATCCCCCGGAGCAGATGTCAAAGATACATCAAATGCGACTGGATTCAGTCCCGAGTACGAACTATGACATAATACGCATGGGGGAAATGATCGGCACAAAAATAGAACCTATTAATTATTCGCTTGACAAGCTGATTCAAGACAAAGTTACATACATTATATCCAGCAGTGAGATCTCCTGGATTTTTCATACTCCAATAGCTGTCGAAATGTATCCGGAACAAGTCGAGTTTTACCGGAGACTAAAGAACGAATCGGAGCTGATAAAAGAGTTTTCCCCGGATAGATCATTCAATCTCGGTCCTAAAATTAAAATCTACCGCTTAACTCCTCCAGAGAACAAAACTCAAACTCCCTGATCAGATTCCGGAGCTTTTTTACCATCCCTTTAACACCAAATTTATGTATGTGTAAAGTTTTCCAGGGAAGTTTCGGGAATGGAATCCCCTCATCAAGTTCCCAGGGATGGAAATACATAACCGCAGGTTGCACTTCCCGGTTGATTCTCTTAATTCCCCATCGACTGAAGAAAAGAGGGAATAGACGAAGAAAGGCGCCACCACCAACCGGGAGATTTCTCCCCATCAATTTGATGGAAGAGGCCGGGAATTCGACAATATGTTTCCCCCCACGGTTAATAGTATGAGGGAAACGGGGATTACTGGAAGATCCGAATAGCGAGGTTCGGACCGGAAAGAGGCTCGAATCATATTCAATCCCGTTTCTGACCAGGACATCGTAAAACCAAGGTGTCCCCTCCCCGACCGACCAACTCGGGGCCCGATACCCCTTAACTTCCTTCCCGGTAATATCATTAAGGCAGGAAATACTCCTGGCCAGATCGGTTTCAAAACATTCCTCCGTCTGACTGTAAACAAGCTGGTGTCCCCAACCATGAGACGCGATTTCGTGCCCCCTCCGATCAATCTCAAGTATTAATTCCGGCTGTTCCTTCGCCAATGAACCCAGCGTAAAAAACGTCGCCTTGACCTGATACTCATCGAGCAGATCCAATATCCGGTTGGTGGAGGCAACCACTCTATCATCGCGATAACCGTCGGCCACATATGGCGCAATCAGGTTTGCGTCATACCAATTCTCCAGATCAATTGTTAACGCGTTTTTCATTTTTATGAAGTTAGGCCCTATGACGCAACCTCGTAGCGGCGACCTTCAAGGTCGCCACTAATATGGCGAACTAAAGTTCGCCTCTACGAACGCCGCTTTATGATGATTCATAGCGGCAGCCTTTAGGCTGTCACTAGTGGCGACCTGAAGGTCGCCGCTACGAGCACTATTAAAATTCCTACGCAGTAAATTATCGATAATTTACCCCTCTCCTTTCTTCATTGCGAGAACTCGCGCTTAAACTGCAATGTCTAACAACTTCAAAGAGGGGTATGGCAGCAAAAGCTAAAAGGAAAGGGACCACGGGAAGTCGATAACGCCCCGCAGGCAGAAAAATCATGTGCACAACGGTAAAATTGAGTATCACCATACCCAATAATATTGTCTTTCTCCAGTGATGACGGGAAAGCCAGACACCGATAACGGCCAATACTAACAGGAGATGGAAGAACAACACCAAAACTAAATTCCCCTTATAATGGTAATCCAGATGATAAAACCAGAGTAACCGCTTAAACGCCAATCGAATAAATTGATCCGGGTTATTTTCGATGAAGGAAAGAGCTTTGTCCCGGTAATAACGATTGTACTCTATTTCATCTTCATCCTCCCCCAGATGGAAGATTCCTGTTTTCATTAACTCCCGATACCCTATTAAGCCTCCGGTGCTGCGAGTATTATTCGCCAGATAGAGATTGGCTCCCCCGGATGAGGTGACCGGTACCACCTCACTCAGAACCCGATAATTCCTGACCGTCCAGGGCAAGATTACCAGAATGAGAGGAACGAAAAAATACAATACACTCTTTATAATCTGTTTATTATCAATCGGGGATATGACTAACCAAACAATAACAAGAACTGAAAAAGGCAGCAATGTCGGACGGCAGAGAACCCCTAAGCCCATCATTACACCCCCAAAACCAAGACAACCAAACCGATGAGACGACTGCGGACTTCTTAAAATAGAAAATATGCTCACCAGGATTAAAAATAGGAAGATGGTCTCGGTCATTAACCTGGCACAATAACAAACCAGAACCGGATAGATCGCCATAAGACCGGCGGCGATCATACCCGCATCTACTGTCCCTACTTTGTTCTCGGTCGGAAAAGCCATCCTGGTGATTCCCATCAGCAACAGGCAAGAGATTGCTCCCAGAATAGACTGAACTACTCTAGCAGCCGGAAATATTGGAAACCCAATCCGAAGCAATCCGGCCAAAAAAAGAGGGTATAGAGGAGGAAACGCGGATTTACGATATGGGGTTAAAATTAGGCCATCACCGGATATAAAGTTTTTTGCTATGGTCAGATAGACAACCTCATCCTCATCCCAATGAGTTTCCGGCTGGGGCAGCGCGTAAATAAGGCGCAGCGCAAGCGCAACGAGGAAAATAATCAGCGCGAATATATGAACTCTATTTTTCAACAAACCACGCACAATATCATGGAATATCCTGGAGATGATCTTTCAGATAATCAGTTGCCGGCTGATTGCCCAACCCCTGTAGCCGAGGTCGCTCAGACTGTGTTGCAATTGAGTTATGTCCGGCCAATAGGTGGAGACATTATCATTTTTAGGATAATTGAATGATATCCACCCGACTATTTACATTTCTCATAGGGGAAATCCCTTTATTGTATCGAAACGGAGGGATTACCCACTGGTTGTTTAACGGATTTGATTGATGAACACCCCAATTCCAAAGATATTAATCATGCGCACTATGTTAAAAGAACTTCCCAACAATGAAAATTCTGCATTAACACCGTCTCTTCCCCTGAGAAGAAAAGCATCGAGTTTTAAATTGCGCTTAATATGTCCGAAGGGTAATTCAACTTTCTCCTTTCGCTTGCTGTATACGGCTTGGCATTCGGGTCGTTCATACTGGGCTTCCAGTTTCTGTCTCATTTCTTCGTTAACAAGTCGCTTGATTTGTCTTCCTTTTAAAGACTTGGTACACTTTCCAAAATTACAACAGTGTCGACAAATCATTTTGTCCGAAAACTGATATATTTTAAATTTATTTTCATGATCGGTCCTACGGTATGTAATTATTTGTCCTTCAGGACAAATGTAACAATCACGATCAGAATCATATTGAAATCGTCTTTTATCAAATTGTCCCGGTTCTTTTTTAGAAGCCTGGCGCTGAGAAGGAACCACTACTACAATCTTTTGATCATTAACTTCTTCCAACGTATCGGTATCAGCATACCCGGAATCGGCACAGGCAACTTTACATTTTTTTCTAATGTTTCATTGGCTTGGTTTACTTGATTGGCAAACTGATTAAGGTCATTGTTTTCGCCCACAACTTCGCTGCTTACAATCAAGCCATGTTTTTCATCAACAGTGATCTGAGCGTTATAACCAGCATGGGATCCATGAATACTGTTAGTCCTTGTACAATCAGGATCAACGGTATTTATCGATTTCTTTCCCTCCTCTTCGAGGGTTTTGAGAATTTGTTTTACCTTTGACTTAAGATCATTGGCATTGATTAAATCTTCATCCATTTTTACCAGGGAAGATCGGTCTGCTTCTTGTTGGTCGATGGTCTCACATTCGGCCAGTATGGATTCAATTCGCCGATCGATCTTACTGAGAACTTTTGCACATTTCTTTTTGGTCCAAGAATTTTTAATTGAAGCATTGCCTCTGATTTTACTGCCATCGATAAAAAGAGTATTGCCATCAATAAGGCCAAGCTTAATACACAATCGCGCGCATTGTTTGAGCACATTTGATAGCGCTTTTTTGTTTTTCCGCCGGAATTCCGCGATGGTTTTATGATCCGGTTTCAGGCCGCTGGTAAGCCAGATAAAAGAAATATTGTGGTGTGTTGCCCGTTCAAGTTTTCGGGAACTTCGGATGCCATAGGAATAACCATATATTAAAAGTTTGAGCATAGCTCGGGGGTCATACTGGGGACATCCTACTTTATAGGGATTAATTTCAATACCGAGTTCATAAAAATTCAATGCGTCCACAAATGCATCATACGCACGAACAGGATCTTCTTCCCTTACATAATCTTCTATGCTGGGAGGAAGCAACTCCATCTGTTTTCGATCGTTAATTCTGTATGCCATCGTAGAAATCTCCTGTTAGTTATTTGGAATAACTTAGTATATCATAGGAGATTCAACGATACTAATTGAATAATGGGATACTTTGCAACTTGGATGATGTTACTGTCGGATGCTATCTATTGTGACACAGTCTGGCTGACCTCGGTCCAAGCTTCCGCGGTCAGCGACCGAGGCTACAATCAGCTTCTATAGCCAGGGACGGTGCCCTCGGCCGCTCCTTCTTTGAATGGTAATTGAAATTTGCGAAAACCACATAGCAGTCAAAAGCTTAAAGATAAACGCTTCGTAACGATAGTATATATCATTGCCATTAGCAAAGAGACAAAATTGCCAACGAGAAAATAATTCATTATACCTTCCCCTCCGGTACGAATTTAGTCAGGTCAATCATCACCCCGCGGATATTACGATATTCTTCGACAAGAAGACTGTTGCGACGTCTCCAGATCTGTGACCTATCCTTGCCAAAGTTTTGCGCTACTTTTTCATTGTTTTGTTCGGAAAGCATATCGAGAATCAGTGGATAATCTTTTCTGTCCCAGCGGTCACCTATCCCCGCGATTACTTCACCCAAACTGGTAAGTAATTTACCCAACGTGTGATCAGGCAGATCGAACAAAAACCGTTTCCGACCCCGCCCTTTTTCATTCAACAGGCCTCTGGTACGCGTCAACCCGGGCCCCATCATCTCATAAGCGATCACTCTATTGATCTCTGTTTCAATCTCCCCATAATGAGCAACATATCGAAAGATAAATTTATACTGACTCTTCATTCGTAGGTATTCGAAATGGAAGATTGATAGAACAATGGAACGTAGAGAATTCGCTATGCCCTGAAACTCATCACCCAGAGTTGTCGTATATGGTGATAGTATCTCAGATTTTAGGTCATGATTACAGTCTGACAGAATGGTCCTGAGTTCATGATGCAGGTTTTGTGAGTTCAATTTCCCGCTCCCCACCACATCACCCATAAGAATAAAATATCCGGTCATAGGTTACCTCCCAATTACAACAAAAAGAATAGTTGCAGAATATATACAACTCGCAACATTGTTGCAATATTAATGCAACACAGAGAACGGTGTGTCAAGAGAAAATTACATGATAATAAAAAAGACAAGCTCTATGAACAATAATACTTCTCTTGTAACACTTTAGCCCTTTGAAAATCCACATAGCCCCTCGTCACGATGCTCCGCATCGTGACGAAGCTGGTCCGGTGCGTTCCCACGCGGAGCGTGGGAACGAGGGAAAGGGCTAAAGTATTACCTTCTCTTGTTTTATTTTGCTTTCAATTTCGAAGGGCTTCATATGATTCGTAATTTTTTCAACTGGATAAGGTTAGGCATCTTGTATAGATTACTCTCTGTCTTTGCTATGCGTCTAATAAACAATTAGCGTGAATTCGTGAGATTTGTGGTAAAAAAAGAGACAGGGATTGGTAAGTTTCAATTTTTAAGCCAATCATCTCTTACTACGTTGACAGGGAGCTGTCTTCAATGATCCTGGAAATATTTTTGGAAGCGTTACCGTCACCGAAAAGGTCCTTCCGTTCGGGAGGAGGATCTAAAGTCTGAACAGCTTCCATTATGGCTTCCCGATCGGTACCGACCAGGACATTCCAGCCCTCCTCTACTGTCTCCACCCATTCCGTCTCATTGCGGATGGTGATACAGGGGACACCGAGCATGTAGGCTTCCTTCTGAACCCCGCCGGAATCGGTCAGTATCTTCTTAGCGTTGCTCTCCAGAGCCATCATCTGAAGGTAGCCAACCGGATCGATAGGACGAATCATTCCAGAAAGTTCTAATCCCATCTTCTCCATTACATTCCTGGTCCGGGGATGGACCGGGAAGACCACCGGCTTATCCAGACCGGCCACAGTCTCAATAATCGCCCGGAGATTATCCGGATTGTCGGTATTTTCCGCCCGATGAACAGTTAGTAGGTAATAACCACCAGGGCTCAGTTTAAACTCATTGAGCAGGATAATATCGTTATCTGACTTCTGCCGATAATACTTCAACGCGTCATACATCACATCCCCGGTCAGATGACACCCCCGGGTGATTCCTTCCCGCTCTAAATTATCCACCGCGGTCTGTGTCGGACAGAAAAGAAGGTCCGAAGCGCGATCGGCAAGCACCCGGTTGATCTCTTCCGGCATCGCCCGGTTAAAACTCCTCAGCCCCGCCTCCACATGACCGACCGGACAATGGAGCTTGACCGCGACCAGGGCACCGGCCAGGGTGCTGTTGGTATCTCCATATACGATGACCAGATCCGGTTTTTCTTTCTCCAGAATCTCTTCAATCCCGATCAGCATCAGTCCGGTCTGCTTCCCGTGAGAAAATGAACCTACCTCCAGGTTGTAATCCGGCTCCGGAATATCCATCTCCTGGAAAAACACCCGGGAGAGCTTATCGTCATAGTGCTGACCGGTGTGAATAAGGATCTCCTGAAAACTCTTCCGGAGTTCCCGGCTAAGAGGAGCAGCTTTTATGAATTGGGGACGAGCCCCGACTATTGAACATATCTTCATCTCTAAATTGATGCCTCCGGCGTCAATTTAGAGGTTCTGAACTTAAATCAACGCCTGTTGGAAAATTTAAATATAATCTATTAAACCTGTCAGTAAACCCAACCGCCCGGGATATGGAGTTCCCGTCTTTCAGATCTTTAACGAAATTACTTTGTCTTAATCCTCTTTTATAACATCTACGATTCCATCCACTACCTTATAACCTTTTAACAATACCGGAAACATTATCTTCTGTAGAAGAGACAATTCCGCTGTCGCGGGGATCTGAAATTTGGCGAAATTAAGCGAATACCGCCCGGCTTTAAGTTCGGCTAAAATAGCTCCTTCCTCTATCTTCTCCACCTCCATCTTCAGGTATAAATCGTGTGCCTGGTCCTCCCTATGCGCATCTACCCCGGCGTACGCGAATACATTCGTAAGATTTTTAATCAGTGAACATAGAGAAACTGAAGGGGCGTACTTGCTTCCATATCGGGCCGACCAGACCTCAACTCCATTGAGGAGATGGAGATAGGGATTCATCCGATTTAGATCTTTTAGTGAAGGATGCGCCCAGACCGACAGGCCATTTCGCAATCCGATACCATCCAGACATCCAGCAATATCCTCCGGATCAAAGTAGCTGCTCATCCCCACTCCCAGGATATGTACCGACCCAAATTCAAATTCCAGTCCGGGAATCAAGCAAAATGTGTTGTCGCTCAAGCCGGCACATTCCTCACTTAGTGTCCTAAATCTCTGATCATCAAAATCCTTCTGATGATCACAAATAATCCCGAACCGATATCCCCTCTGGATCAAAATCTCCTTAATCCGTGAGAGACTGAACTCGGAATCATAAGAATAAGCACTGTGAATATGAGAAATCCCGGTAATGTTCATCATTTTCAACGTTTTTTGTCCACGATCTTCAGCGGTCTTCAACGTCATTTAACGACATTTGACATTTCCATTTTTAACGTCTTTTCTCTTCAACGTCCTCATTTTACAACGTTAGCGCCGAAGGCGCTAAGCAGACACCCCCTCAACCACATTGCCGTCTTTCCCACTAACTCTCCTTTCCCCAACTCATCTCTTGATCTTCACGATATGTAATTAAAGCCGCTTTCAGACCAGCCACAACTTCATCCCGACCCAAATCAAGAAAAGCGGAAACAATCTGCTTTTTAGTTGTGGGGACAATCCCCTTTAACTCCAGATATAGAATCGCAAATTTTACACACGTGCGCTACAGATAATTAGTAATCAAACAATAACATTCTTCCCCGCAATATTTACGATAAATTCGAAATTCCTTCTTCTCTCATTCTAATAATATCCTTATTAGACAATTATGGTAATACTTTATATGTCTTGTTAGCCAGTAGCTATTGCAACACTACCTACAGTAAATAACCTAATCTCTTTGATTGACGGTTAAATATAGAGAATTTGACATGTACCTTGGCAAGATTCAAGCAAAACGACTCAATTTGGACATAAACCTTACTTGGGGAACCATCCTGTTCCCCCATAAAGGGACACCCATGTTCAACATTCCCTGTAATTTGCCCCGCTCCTTACGGGGCCAAAGCAAGGAAAGCGACCATCTCCTCCCTTGGAGTTCTCCAGCCAAGACACTTGCGAGGTCGATCATTGAGAAAGCGGTCAATCCTCCTGAGCGCCCTGTCATCTATTCGCAAAAACGAAGATCGCTTCGGATGCAGCCTGCGAATCAGCCCGTTGGTATTTTCGTTCGTCCCCCGTTCCCAGGAGTGGTAGGGCCTGGCAAAATAAACAGTCACACCCGTATCTCGTTCAAGAACTTCGTGCCGAGCAAACTCCTTTCCATTGTCCAGCGTCACCGTCCCCTTGAGTACTTCAGGCAGCGGATTCAACAGATCCGTTATCGACTCAATAACCTCCTTTGTCTCCTTGCTGAATACACGATCTGTAAGCGTAAATCGGGTTTTCCGCTCCACCAGCGTTACCAGATGCCCCGTGCCTTGGGAACCGTTAATCAAATCACCTTCCCAATGGCCCACAGTTTGTCGCAAATCCACCTCCGGTGGTCGCAGATCAATCATTTTTTGGTTCGGGATTCGGCCTCGACCCCGACCATCAACTTTCGGACAACGCCTCCGCCGTTTGCGGTGCGCTCGGGGAAGGTTCTTCCACAAATCACCCCCCTTCTTGTTGTCCAGATAAATATACTTGTAGATCGTCTCCTTGCAAACCGAGGGACGTCCCTCCAGCTTGGCCCGACCGCTGATTATCTCCGGCGTCCAGCCCTTTCTCAGACGTCTTTCCGCGTCCTCTCTGACTTCTTCAGTAAATCGCCTAGCTCCTCGTCTCCTTGCCCTCCATTGGGCCTTCTTATGCGCTTGCTTGGACCTATAGCCTCGTTTGCCGGTGTTCCGCGCGATCTCTCTACTTATACTGCTTGCACATCGTCCCAGAAGTTTGCTAATCTTCCTTATTCCGCATCCTTCTCGACGCCATTGATAAATCAGTCTACGTTCTTCAGCGCTCATACGTTTGTAAGTCATTATTCCGATCTCCTTTGTTGCCGCAAAGAGATCGATAGCTTACCGTATGGGCGCTTCTTTTTCAGTTAATAGTGTTGCAATAGCCAGTAGCCTGTGGGTGTTTAATAAGCTGTGCATTCTTTCGCTATTATCGCTGTTCATTCGCTGTTTTTAGCGAATGATATTATAAACAGTCGATCTTGATATCTCCATATATTCAGCGATTTCATCTATCGAATATCCCCGCGATTTTAGTTGCTCGATAGCAAACTTTCTTGCTTTTATATCATTCGGCCTAGTCAACCGTCTCTTCTTCCGTAAACCCTGGATTATTCCATCAATCTCCGAATCGCTTGCGTATCCTTCCTTCAGAAACTCTTTTTCCATATATTTACTGCGATTGATTAGATCAGGGAAATTCTTCCTGATCCATATGCTGAATTTACCAATAGCTTTCTTTACCTCTAATGCCTCTTCTCCTCTATAATTTAGTGATTTATGCAACATTTCCCTATATCGATTTTTCGCCGCTCGGTAGTCGTTATCTAGCATTTCAAGAATAAACTTCCAGTTGATAAACGTATCCGGTTCACTATTCTGGCAATACAATCTCCAGGTTGTCCATCGGTACTTTTTATAACTATCCGCAATTCGAGCCCGTACCGGGTTAAGGTGTATATACAAAGACGCGGTTAACAGATAATAATCATCAAAACACGCGGCCTGCCTAAATGCTCCGGATGCATATTCCGGTGAAAACGGACACCCATTCCGGACTAAAGCGGACACTCATTCCGGTTTAAAGTGGACACCGATCGGAGCGGAGCGACGCTGGTATTTAAGTAATAAATAAGTGTCCACTTTGAGTCAAGCTTTTCCTCCAGTTTTATTGTTATCGGAGCCCTGATCCGAAGGATCTGGGCGACGTTTCTTTTCTTTTTTTCCTTTTCTATCGTCCTCCTCCGCGTTGGTTATTTCGTCCCATCTTTTCTTCTTCCGCATTGATCCACCCGTGAGTTCTATTATGTGAGCGTTATGAACAAGACGGTCAAGGATAGCGTCAGCTACGGTGGGATCGCCGATCAGCTCATGCCAGGAACTTATCGGGAACTGACTGGTGATTAGTGTCGATCCTGAGCCATGCCGGTCATCAAGGATCTCTAAAAAGTCTCGGTATTGATGTCTCTTAATTGTCGCCAATCCCCAGTCATCAATTACCAAAACCGCGACATTTGCGATTTTCTTCAGAAGTTTTGTAATTCGGCCATCAACATGTGCCATGGCCAGTTCCCGAAAGAGCTTGGGGACATAAAAGTAAAGCGCCCGATAGCCTTCACGGCAGGCATGGTGAGCCAGGGCACACCCGATAAATGTCTTTCCCGCACCGGTCGGACCGGTGATAATGCAGTTCCGGTGGTATTTGATCCACTCACAGGTCGCCAGTTGCTCGATCGCCGAGCGCTTTAGCCCCCGGGGATGCCGATAATCTATATCTTCGATGCAAGCATCCAGCTTGAGACCGGCATATTTCAGGCGCCTTGTCAGTGCCCGGTTCTCTTTCCAGATCCACTGCCTCTCCACCAGCATAGTGAAGCGGTCCTCAAAGGACAGATCACCTATTTGAGCTTGCTGAAGCTGTTCTTCATATGCTTCAGCCATGCCGCGGAACTTCATCGCATACAGCTTGTGCATAGTCTGTTCATGCAACATTATATACCTCCTTTCTCGTTTCTTGTTTTTTGACTGCGTAGTACTTCTCACCCCGAACATTTTCATGCTCAGGATCCGACAATGATGTTGGTTCCTCGGATCCTGGCAGCGATTCCTTGTCCAGTTTCGTCTTCAATATAGACTTGATGCTCCGGTAGGAGCAGGTATCGAACACCAGAGCCCTTTTGCATGCGGCTTCTAGTCTCTGAGGGCCATGATCCCTTGATAGGCGCATGATGCCCAGGCAGGCCCGGTATCCCAGTTCCGGATGTGGTTTGCTCTCAATAATGGATTTTACCGCCTGTGAGCAGTGATCCCCGATCTTCTGCGCCCAACTGATTAGGCGATCCGGGGTCCATTCCAGATGTTTTTGATGCGCTTCGGGCATATGGGTCTTATCGGTAGTGTATCGGCCATTCACATAACTTCGTCGGTGAACAGCTACTCGTTGATTTCTAACAAAAATTTCTACCATTTGATCGGTTAGTCGAACATCTACCCGCTGATGAATCAACCGATACGGCACACTGTAAAGGTGTTTATCGGCCTGGATGTGATAATCAATGTTCACTTTAGCCTTGCTCCACTTCGAGAACTGATAACGTTGATCGGGTAATGCCTGGAGCACCAGCTTCTCAAGCTCTTCATACAGGCTTAATCTAGATCCCGCCATCTTCTGGAATGGTTTGCTATTCAACTTCACCAGATATTTTTTGATAGCTTTATTCACTTCCCTTACGCTGAAAAAGGTTTGATTTCGCAACGCCGCGAGTATACGACGCTCTGCATTCTGTACTGCATTTTCTACCTTAGCCTTGTCACGGGGCTTATATCCCCTGGCCGGGATAATAACAGTGCCATAATGTTCAGCCATATCCAGGTAGGTAGTATTCATGTCAGGTTCATATCGGCACGGTTTACTGACAGCCGTTCTTGGGTTATCCGGCACCGTTATCTTCGCGACACCTTTAAAGTATTCGTAGGCATCACAATGAGCGGCAATCCATCGGGGGAGCTTCTGATCAGGAAAAGCCTCAGCAAATGTGTAACTACTGGCGCCCAAGGCAGCGACAAATATGCTGGCGGGACTGGAAACGCCTGTCTCTTGGTTAATCACGGGAATGGTATGGCCGGCCCAGTCTACAAACATCTTCTCTCCGGCCTTGTGGGACAGTCGCATGGTTGGGTGCAAGGCCTTCTTCCAGCGGCTGTAATATTCGTAAAACTGAGTAATCTGATATCCATCAGGATTATCAGACAGGTACTCTTCCCATAATAAACGGAGCGTCACTCCCTTGCGACGCAGCTCCCGATGGATGTAGTCCATATCGGGGAGGGGGAGTTTTGCTCCTGAGAATGGGGTTTGCTTCCCGAAAAGAAACTCTTCCAGGTGTGTATTGTCGGCTTCGCTAGGGAGCGGCCAGGTGATACCGGCTTGTTCTGCTCGCAGTAGGACCTTTCCTACTGTATCAGGTGAGATACTGCAACTGCGGGCGATTTTACGATTACTCAGCCCAAATTCATACTTCAGGCGCAATATTTCTTTTGTCTTACGCATGGATAACCTCCGATTAGCCATCTGAACCTCCTTTTTAATGTTCGAAAAGGTTCAGTATGGTATGATTATCCAGCGTCGCTATATTTGTTTGATCAATTCCGGACTAATGTGGACACACATTCCGGAAATCACGAAAAAAGTGTCCGCTTTGGAGCGGAATCACTGTCCACTTTGCTCCGGAATCGGTGTCCGTTTTGCTCCGGAATCACTGTCCGCTTTGGCCCGGAATCGGTGTCCACTTTGCTCCGGAATATGCACCGGAAAACAAATGGCCTCTCCGTTGGTATTTGTGATTGAAATACATCGCGTAACGGGCAAATAAATTCTGCATTGCGTCAGATAAATTCTTCTGTTTCTGAATCAACAAGATATGGCAATGGGTTGGCATAAGACAGAACGTAAATACATCAAGGTCATATTTTTCGGCAGTTTCCCGAATTAATTTTATCATATAGAGATAATCACCCTCTTCAACGAAGAGGGGCTCCCTTCCGACCGCGTGTTGGGTTATATGGGAAACTAGGCCGGGATAATTTAATTTCCGTCTCGCTCGAAAATATCGTTTTATCTTCCCCTGTCTGATTAAATCAAATACATCCATCATATTTTATTCCCCCCATATATTCAGAGTTCGAACAATGGTTACCACACCACATTTTATACATATCCATCTCAAACCATTCCTTATTAGACATTTATAGTATTACCATAATTGTCTATTAAGGGCAATGACGTTATTTCATAAATTATTCATAAATGAGTGCATGGAGGGATGGTTGTGGCTGTCTATTATCCGGGAAGAGAGGAGAACGGGGGCGGGTCCGACGCAGAAAAAGTCTTCCGGTTATACGAGTACGGGTTGGATCAGGTATTTCAATGGCTTCAATAAGGGGGAGCTTGGTAGCAGCCACCAATCATATCCCTGTCAAAATATACAGCCGGAGCTTCTAATCATCTGCATGCCTTAGGTGACCATCGGCTGGGGAAAGGAAAGTAACGCATTATCAATAATGAAACTATTCTCTCCCTCGAAGGATATCAGCCATAATCAACAATCAACCCTTAATGGACAATTATAGTATTACCATATTTGTCTAATATGGCTGATGTGTTTTTATATGGCTTATGTGTTTTTCATGGATGGTGGGGGGCACGTGGGGGTGGGAGGAGTCGGGGGGAGGCGAGCAGGGGGAGTGGTGGATCTAGCGGGGGGTTACTTTTGACCGAATAATTGCCGGGTTTTGGTCTTGATGAATTTGTAGTTTTCCACTATTCCTGGAAGTGGATCACGGAGATCCAGGTTGAAATATTTGTTGGTGGTGAAGAAAGACAACATAAATTTCAATAGAGTCTTCCCTCGGCTCGGGTAATCGGTTATCCAATCATAGGGGGGGCCGTGGAAGACATTGATCAGGTGCTTGATGTCGGCGTAGAGGTAGCGGGCTTTTAAGCCGATTTTATAATCGCAATCAGCAGGCCCACTATAGGCAGGGCTACCATATCTCGTTTGGATTCCAACTCTGGCGGTGCGCTTTACTGGGAAGTCCCGCACTACATTTGGGGAATCATTGGATGGAGGACTAAAGTCCTTCGCTACGAGGGAGGGAAGAACACAGTCTTGCCTAAGCATCTGGAGGTAGAGGGATGGAAAATCTACTCCGGCGGCGACGGAGAGGGGGAGAGATCCCCAGAAACGGCCGTTTATCTCCATTAATTTGGGGATGTTGTCACGCCGGTCCAGTTTAAATTCCACCATGGCGGGGCCGGTCCATTTGATCTCCCGGAGGAGATTGAGGGCGTACTCCTTCATGATCGGCGGGGGCGCGATACTCTCGCAATAGCTGCTCCGGGCGCCCATCGGTTCCTCTTCCCGGAGACGATGGTGGGCAAATAGTGCCATAGGCTCACCCTCTCTCATCAAGACAAAGATCCCGTATCCATCTCCCGGGATATATTCCTGGATAAGAGGTCGGGGGATCTCCCGGTTCTTCTTCTCCCAGGAAGCAACCAATTCTTCCCTTGAGTTGGCGAATAGCGGCTCCGAATCGGAGATAAGTTTTCCATCTTCAATAATCTTCGATCGGCAAGCTTTAACAACCACCGGAAATCGAAACTCGGCGAACGAATCATCCAGAATATTTTTCCCCTCCCCAGCCGGGAAATATGCTTCCAGTTCCGCACGACCACCAGCAGAAAAAGTCGTGGGTTGAGGAATTCCCAACCGACCGGCCAGTTCCAATGTCTTTTTCTTGTCAAGAGTACATTCCAATGGATCATGAGGAGGAAGAACAAGTGAATGAAAATGCCGGAATGTGGAACGATTAAAATGAAGGGGCACAATAGTCCGATCGGTTACCGGAAAAATATAATCATACTTATTCTCATTAATCAGGTTAACGAAATATTCCAGAAATTCCCCTACATTCTTGGCTGGAGAAGGATAAACCACTTTTTCCTGCGCGTAGCGGGAAAAACCACATAAAAAAAAAGACCCGAGATCTATTCCCAGATCAACCCTATGACCTCCCCGGGATAACGATCTGAGAATCGATAAAGTAGCAGGAGAATGCCCATCAAGGAGTAGTATTTTTTTCATCTATCAAAAGGACGTAGATATCATTTGTCAGCGGCTTTCCATATTAGACAATTTTGGTATTACCATATTTGTCTAATAAGATGGGGATTCGGGAAACTTTTTTCTCTCAGTAAAGAGGCGGTTTCAGGCTTTTACACAAATAAACTAGGTGTCCTTAAGCTTTGTTAGTAGCTGTTAGGGACTTCTAAGAAATCATTCAAATTCTTCTTATTTTATTTTTGGGCCAAAATTAAAAAGTTTGGGAGAAATGAAGAATTGAAGTGGAGCGTTGCAATGGCGAATAGACGTATTATCATCCTCAATTTCCAGCGGCGGTCTTTTCTGATTGAGAGAGAACTAAAATCATCATGATAGATAATTTTCACCTCTCGAAATCCGACCCGTAATAGGATATCCTTTAATTGCCGGGGATCCAAACCTTTCTTGATCTGATGGTGGTATTCAACATAGCGAATCAAATCATCATCAACTTCAACGTCTTCATCCAATTCCTCTTTCTCGGATTTATCGGTTTCAGCAGGAAGTATAGAGATAAACTTATAAAGTTTATTATAGGCCTTCCCCGCTCCACTTGTCACATTGAGCAAATTTGGATCATGGTCAGTATATAAATACCCTCCCGGTTTCAGAACCCGATAAACCTCACGACAGTAGGCTTCATGCTCATAAAGGTGGTGAAGAACAGAGAATGAAGCTACTGCATCAAAGTAATTCTCCGGAAGGGGCAGTGATTCCAGTTCCGCGCATGCAATCCAGGGATTCTTTTTTAGAGCCTCCCGGCACATCCCTGGACTGATATCTACTCCTACCCTCTCCCCGAAATGGGCACCAGCCATATTAAGAATATTCCCGGTTCCACAACCCGCATCCAGAAGGTATTCTCCTTCGGACCGGGTTCGGATCCATGCTAAAATCTCGGCAATTCTCTGCTGGGTCTGGGGATTAAAAATATCTGAATGGTGACTCTCATAACAGGATGATTCCTGATCATGGAATGTTTTATTAGCTTCCTTTACGAACATTGCTATGTCGGCAGGTTTAATCATAATTTTGAATATTGAGATATATCTTCGGCTAATTCCTATTTCGGCTAAATTCAGCTCAATCTCCCTACTTCGGAATCGGCAACCTTAACTCGGTACAACAACCTGAGAATCGATAGAGTAGCCTGAGGAAACCCATTAAGGAGTAATATATTTATTCTTTCTAATAGGTTTCAGCCTAAGAAAAAATAGCCTATAAGGACAACTTCACCTTCTTAGAATCATTTTTCAGGATAAAATAACGCTCTTAAGCCATTGGCACTATGGATTAGCTAAATTCCTGCCATACAACATGATAGTGTGATCCAAACTCAATTCTAAAAGTAAGGTTTCAGTGAACCCCGTCGCTTCGTTCTCTTAGTGCAGGACTTCAGTCCTGCCCAACGAAGGCAGGACTGAAGTCCTGCACTACGAACTTATTGAAATTCCAAAGCCGGGACGGGGTTTACTGAAACCTTACTTCTGAAAAATTTAATCACAGATATAAGAATTTATAAGTTCTCTATTTCTTAATAGTTTTTTAATACCAAAAGAATTAAGAATAATTTCAACTAAAGATTCAACAGAGAGGACAAGGTCTTCTAAAATTTCGATACGAGGTAATATTTGATGGGCTATTAATCCACCAGACAAAGGTAAACTTATAATATTATTATTAATAACAGATTCAATTTTAAAACCATTTTCAATAAGTATTTCTTTATAATAATTAGTTGTATGTTGATTATACTCTTTATGCCCAATTATTATATGGCCTAATTTAATAATTAAGGGAACGCACTGGTACATGGTTTACCCCCTGAGTTCCCCCCTGCCGCCCTGGAGGGAGGCCGTAGGCCGACCGGAAGGGCGGCAGGGGGGGGCATGGCGGTGCCCAGAAAACTTCTATGCTTT
>Ga0222636_1000244_pt1 | contig 30505 bp, 22 predicted proteins | sample AntAcemetagen141_FD_179811 | JGI IMG/M metagenome (GOLD analysis project Ga0222636, IMG submission 179811) | Saline water microbial communities from Ace Lake, Antarctica - #141 | ecosystem: Environmental > Aquatic > Non-marine Saline and Alkaline > Saline | place: Antarctica: Ace Lake...
GTCCTCGAAAAAACTCCATCCCGGGCCATGGATGCTATTCATATTGCCTCAGCCATACAATGGAATGCCGATCTATTCGTATCCTCTGATCTTCGCCAGATAGCCTCGGCGGAAGAATTCGGGCTGAGGGTTGAGAGAGTGTAGTCGTTTTGGTATTCAAGATCTGAAAAAGGTTCTAAATAATATGTCTTATCCACGTTTCAGAATAAGTATGACCATTCCGGAAGTTATTCGGTCGGTCTTTGATGCCTTCGGCGCCGGAGATAACCTGGCTCCCACGAAATTTGCCAGAGAGTTAAAGAGTTTCGGCTCCCATGATCACATCGTGATGACCGGTTCCGGAAGGGCTGGTTTCCGGTTGCTGCTGGAATCCCTGGATATTCCTCCGGGGTCCGAGATAATTTTTCCTGCCTACACCTTTCATATAATGCCGGAAGTTGCGTCCGAATGCGGTTTAAAACCGGTCTTTGCCGATGTTGATCCGGAGACCTGGAATATCGATCCGGAAAAGATAGTTCCCCTGATCAATAAAAATACTCGGGCGATCATGCCCACCCATCTCTTTGGAGTCCCGGCTGATATGGAGAAGATCGGCGGTATTGCCCGGAAGAACGGTCTCTTTTTATTTGAGGACTGCGCTCACGCGCTGGGCGCGCTTGATGGGGCTGAACCGGTCGGGAATAAGGGAGATGCAGCGCTCTTTACCTTCGCCATGAGCAAGAACATGCCCTGCTGGGGAGGAGGGGCGATAGTAGTCAGGGATCATAATCTGGCGGAACGGATGCTCAGTAGAATTGATGATCGGGGAGTGCCTTCTCCTCTATCTATTCTCCGGCGGCAGATATCGAATATTCCCGGTATTATCCTGACCCAGCGGGGGGTATTCCCCTGGACTCTCTATCCGGTGATCAGGCTGGCGGATTTGCAAGGAAGTAATTATTTCGACCGGCCGTTTATTGAGGCGGTTAGGGGGTCTGAGGGGAGTAATCAGTTATTAAAGGATGGTAATCAGTTATCAGTAAACAGTAATCAGTTATCAGTAAACAGTGATCAGTTATCAGTTATCAGTGATCAGTACGCCTCTGGCGCCGGCAAAAACAGGATAACCGGGATCTCTCCATTTCAGGCATCGGTTGGTTTGCGACAGTTAAAACGATTTCCCAGATGGTTAGACAAACAGGTTCGGAATGCCCGCTTGCTCCGCGGTCTCCTGAATGATTGCCCGGGACTTCAGCTCCAGCAGGAGCCCGGGGGAACCCGGTCATCTTTCCTCTATGTGCGGGCCCGGGTTGATGACCCTCCCGAGATTCGCCGAAGACTCCTCCGGAGAGGTATAGATACCAAGCCGGATGATATGCGCAACTGCGCGGCGTTGACAATATTTGAATCCCCTTTCCCCTGTCCGGAAGCGGAAAAGCTGGGTGGTCATTGCATTGAACTTCCCTGCAGCCATTTTTACTCGGAGCGGCAGATCAACCGGATTGCCGATCGGATAATTACAGCGTTATAAAACAAGAATTTAGCGCCTTCGGCGCTAACGTTGATAAATAAAGACGTTAAAAAGAAAAAACGTTAAAAATCGTTAAAGCACCCCGCCGGCGGCGAGGTTTTTAACTTTAGGCACTTCAAACTTTAGGCACTTTTTAAAACCATGTCAGACAAAAGATTTAAAGAACTTTTAAATGATGGACGGCATTATAACCTCCGGATTTTGCTTATTCATAAAGCGGAGTCCGAGGAGTTAAGTCACGAGCCGGTCCTCCCCACCGGTATCGCGATCCTGGCGGCTATCTGTAAAAGGAAAGGTGTCTCGGTCCGATGCCTGGACTATTCGGTAATACATTTTAACCGGGAGAGACTGGATGAGATTCTTGAGGAAGAGAGAATTGATGTAGTGGGACTCTCCGCCACCACTCAGGCCATCCCCCGGATATATAAAATTATCAGAGCAATAAAAGAGTCCCATCCCCGAATTATTATCATGATGGGGGGACCTCATGTCACGGTCCTCTATGAAGAAGCCATCGAAAATGGGACGAATATTGTGGTCCGGAATGAAGGCGAATTAACCTTTCTGGAACTCCTCCCGCTCCTGGAGGGCGCCACTCCAGCTCAGATTACCGACCGTCTGGAATCCGTGAAAGGAATCGCCTATCGCGGGGCGGATGGGAAGATCCAGCTCAATCCTTCCCCTGCGCGCATCCGGGATCTGGACCTGATCCCGTTCCCTGACCGGGATAGTTTTGAATTTCCGGATAAGTACCACATGGCGATCAGGATAACCCGGGGGAACAGCTTTTCCGTCCTTGGGACCAGGGGTTGCCCCGGCCACTGTTTCTTCTGTTCCCGGGCGGTCTTCGGCCATGCCGTCAGCGCCCGTTCTCCGGAGAATATGGTCGAGGAGATCTGCCTGGTGAAGGAGAAGTATCCCGATATTACCCAATTTGAGTTTCTGGACGATTATCTCCTATTCGATCTCGACCGGATGAACCGGTTCTGTGATCTTATGATTAAGCGGAAGGTAAACCTCTACTGGTCGGCTGGGAATTCCCGGGTGGACAATATCGAGCTCGATACTTTAAAGAAGATGAAGACCAGTGGTTGCTTCAAAATAAATTACGGGATAGAGGCCGGCACTGATGAGATATTAAAGTCCATCAATAAGGAAATTACCATTGCTGACGCCCGGAGGGCAATTGAAGTAACCCATCGGGCCGGCCTCTATGTCGGGGTCTATTTTATTCTCGGGCATCACCGGGAAACCATTGAAGATATTGAGGCGACAATCCGGTTGGCTCGGAGTCTTCCGGCCGATGCCGTCCAGTTCACCATCAATACCCCCTGGCCAGGAACTTCGATGTACCGCTATCTGGAGAAAAAAAATTATCTGCTCAGTAAAAACTGGGACGATTATCAATATTTCAAGAAGCCGGTTTTCCATACCGAGAACCTGACCCCGGAAATTCTTGAGAAGATGCTTCATAAAGCCTACCTGAGCTATTATTTTAATCCCTGTTTATACTTCCGTCACCTGAAGAATCTATTGTTCACCCGACGTTTTTACTTATACTATACCACGCTATCATTGATCCTCTCTAACCTGTTAAAGAGAGAAAAAAGCAATATCAATAAAAAATCTAATCGATGAATAATCCCCGAAAAACCGAGCCAGGCTGGATTTAATGGGTTATTATTTTCTAATCCGCATAATCTGTATAATCCGTCACCTTCTCTAAATTTTTGTAATTTTTCCTTGCAATACACCTTAATGCCCCATATTGTGTGTATAAAAATGGAGGTGAACACCATGGGACGTACGAATGTTGTTTTGGATGATCAACTGGTTAACGCTTGTCAGAAAGCAACCGGCATAAATACACGCAGAGCATTAATTGATTATGCTCTACACGAACTCCTTCGACACGAATTTCAGGCTAAGATTCTTGAACTGAAAGGAAAAGTGAATTGGGAAGGTGATCTTGCTGCCTGGCGGCAAGGACGAGTAAAATGATGGTTCTGGTTGACACCAGCGTTTGGATTGAACTTTTTGCCGGGCGGCAAATTCCTCAAGTAAACATACTTGAGACCCTGATTACGGAGAAATCCGATATTTGTGTCTGCGGGATTATTTTAACCGAAGTCTTACAGGGGATACGAAGGGAAAAGGAATATATAAAAACCAAAGGATTATTCGAAAGTCTTATTTTCCTTCCCATGACTTACACCACTTTCGTCAGGTCAGCGGAGATGTATCGCGATCTTAGACACCGCGGCATCACCATCCGAAATCCTGTTGATTGCATGATCGCCTCTGTTGCAATTGAGCATGACATCCCCTTGCTCCATAATGATAGGGATTTTAACCGCATAGAAGAACATTTCGGGTTGAGTCCTATCCATGAAATATGAAAATAACGGTCAAACAGACTGGAAGGGATAATGCTGCTGTAAAACGTTTTTCTCTTTGCTGAACCCAGATAGGTTTATATTACCTAAATTGAGCGATTCTATGCGGCGAACTGCACCAATCTTATGGTCTGCCCCGCAAGTATGCGGGATCTCCGCTACGCTACGACATTAGGTTGCAAAAATACTCGTTCGCATTTATTAATGCGTCTGCGTTTTTTGCAACCGATGCAGCCTCATAATCTTAGCACATTTCACAAGTCCGCCATAGCTATAGCGACGGCTGATCCGCAATAATCGCTCAACTTAGGTATTAAAAAAACTATAGATTTATCCCGGGGCGATAACTTAATGAATATTAAAGATGTAATCTACTTCGGTACCTCCATTCTGAGAATGCATCTCCAGCCTTCTCACCGCGTGCCGCTCAGTGTTCATATCGGTCTTACCAACCGCTGCAACAATCGGTGCCGCTACTGCAATTTTCAAGCACTCTCACAGGAAGATGTCTGGACCACGGAGGATTTAATCCGGGTTCTGAACGAAATGCGGGAGGCCGGTACCCGTCGGGTTCAGTTTACCGGCGGGGAACCGATGCTCCGTAAGGATCTGGGTATTATTCTGGCCCACGCGAAATCACTGGGGATGTTCGTCGGGGTATCGACCAATGGATTCCAGGTCCCAAAACGGGTGGAGGAACTGCGACCGGCGGATATTGTCCAGGTCTCCTATGACGGTCCCCCGAAAGTTCACGGATATCTGAGAGGAGATAAGAGTGTGGATGAGACGGAGGCCGCGATAGATATTCTTTTAAAAAAGAAAATCCCGGTCTGGACCAATACAGTCTTAACCACCGTCAACTCCCCGTATATCGATGAGATCGTAGAGTATGTCCGTGCCCGGGGAATGGTCTCTAACTTTGTTCTTCTGGATTATTTCGCCGATCCGCGGGAGCACTTTCATCCGGCCCTGAAAGATATCCGGGATCTGGTCCTGCGCGGTGAAGAGAAAAGGAAAGCCCTGGAGCGGTTGATTGAATTAAAGCGCGCCGGAGCGCCGGTTGCCGGTTCAATCCCATATTTTCAAAATGCTCTTGATTGGCCGTATGATGATAAGGTTACCAGTCCCGAACCATCTCCGCTCTATAGCTGCTGGTTCGGCCGGGCGGTTGCTCATCTTGAGGCGGATGGCAATCTATACGCCTGCGGAATGGGTGTGGGGCGCGTACCCGGTATAGACGTGAGAGAGGTTGGTTTTAAGGTAGCCTGGAAAGAACTGAAGCCTCTCCCGAACTGCAACTCCTGCACGATGGCTTGCGGGGTGGAGGCGAACCTGTTGTTTTCCCTTAATTGGAGGGTGATTTATAACTGGTTTAGGCAGCTTAGATAAAAGAAAAAACGTTGAAAAGGGAAGACGTTGAAAATAAAAGACGTTAAAGATTGTTGAAGATCGAAAAAAGAACATTAACTAATAAAGAAAAATTTCATGAGAAAATTTAAGAACATAATGGTCATCGGGGGAGGTGGGTATGTTGGAGCTGTGCTGGTGCCGAAACTATTGAAAGATGGTTATAAGGTTAAAGTTTATGACCTTTTTATTTATGGAGAAGACGTATTAAACTCTGTGAAAGATAATCCCAACCTCACTCTGATTAAAGGAGATGTTAGGGATATCGAATTACTTTCGGAAGAGTTGAAGGGGGTTGAAGCTATAATCCATCTGGCATGTATCTCCAACGATCCTAGTTTTGAGCTTAATCCGGAATTGGGGAGATCGATTAATTTTGACTGTTTTGAACCGATGGTGAAGGCCGCGAAAGCCGCCGGAGTAAAACGGTTTATTTACGCGTCCAGTTCCAGTGTCTACGGGATCAAAGAAGTCGACAACGTAACCGAGGAGATGGAGTTAGAACCGTTGACTGATTACTCCCGGTTTAAAGCGATGTGCGAGGAAGTTCTTCTCGGATATGCCGATGATGACTTTGTCTGCATTATCCTCCGCCCGGCCACGGTCTGCGGATATTCCCCCCGGCAGCGGATGGACCTGATCGTAAATATCCTGACCAATCACGCGGTTAACCGGGGAAGAATACTCGTCAACGGCGGGGATCAGAAGCGCCCCAATATCCATATCGAAGACGTGACCGATCTCTATATCAAGGCACTTGAATATGCTGATGAAATGATCAACCGGAAGATATTCAATGCTGGCTATGAAAATTTTCCGGTCAGCGAACTGGCCCGGCAGGTTAAGGAGATAGTCGGTTCTGAAGTTGAAATTATCACGGAACCTACCAACGATCCCCGTTCTTATCATATCTCATCTAAAAAGATCAGGGCTGAACTTGGTTTTACCCCCCGGCATACGATAGAAGACGCGGTAAAAGATCTAAAAGATGCTATTGAAGATGATCGCCTGACCGACCCGATGTCTAATCCGCTTTACTTTAATATCAAGCGAATGAAAGAGATAGAATTAGTCTGATTCCCCGGCGCATGGTAAAGAAGCCCGGCTGAACGATCTTCAGATCTGTTTAGGGGCGAAGCGCCTCGCCGCGCTTCCGACTTTCCCGGGGAGCAGGCGCCGGAAAAGGTTTCCCATGATAGACTGGTAGGCTTCGCAGGGTGTCCAGCACTGAGGGCAGCGCCCATTTATTATCTCATCTTGAATTAAAACCGTCTCCGGCTTCCTCCAGATTCGGCCGAGGTCGAAGTCTTCCTCTCTTAAGTTCCCCAGCAAGCGATCATATCCGGTGCAAGGATAGACCTTCCAGGTGGGATCGATAAAACAGGAACTGGAGAGAGACAGACAGGGCATTGGGCTGATCCCATTGGCTACAAATCGGCACGCGTCCTTGAGGTAGGAGCGTTCTAAATATTTCCGCGGGCCTGGAATAAGGCGGTAACCGGTGATAAGATCAGCGAGTACGGCTGTGGCCGCCGGGCCGGGAGTGGGGTCAAGTTTGAGGTTGTCATAGAAAAACGATATATGCGCAAGATTGTAATGGAAGTCAGATGCACTGACAGTAGGTATATGCTCACGGACTGCGGCAATTGTATCATGGCGTAGATCAATATTTTCCCGCTGCAGTGTCATCCCCAGAAAAACCTCGACACCTTTTTCCCGGCGGAGTGCGGCAAATGTTTCCAGTGCCCGCTCCCAGCTTCCCTTTTTTCCTTTGAGGCGATCATGAACCTCCGGGGGGCCATCCAGGCTTACTGTGACCACAATCTTCAACCCCGGACGCCTTTTTACCGCTTGCACTGCCCGGACCGCCATCTCCGGTCGAGAACCGTTGGTGGGGAAATGGAGCAGGATCAGCCGGTGGGAATTTTTTGTTATCGTCTCTATGATCTCAGGCAGGTCGGAACGTAGAGTGATTTCTCCTCCGGTCAGATCAACCCAGGAGAAATAATTCTGTCTCTGGAAAAACTTTCGTATATCTTCAAGCGTCATCTCCTCGGCCGGTGGTCGTTGCCAGGTCAGACAGGCACGGCAATGAAAGTTACAGCGGTAGGTCAATGCCATGGTCAGCTTATAGGGGCGGGATAGGCGGCGGAGGTTGGAGCCCAAAATTGATAGAATGGTTTGGATGTAAGCGGTCAGCATTTGGAATAGCTTAACCCGGATTATTCATCCCGTATGGGATAAATAATCCGGGTTATCCCAGAAACATGTATTTCAGCCAGCTGAAAACGTAGCGAAAAAATACCACCCGCAGCTTGATCTTCGACTCGCCGAAGCGCCTCTCGTATTCGTGAGTGGGCACTTCCTTGATCCGGAAGCCGTGGCGAAGAGTCTTAATTGTCATCTCTTGCTCGATGGTGGTGATGTTTTCCTTCAGCCCCAGTTTACGGGCCACCTCGGTTCTAATCGCCCGGAAGCCGTTCTGTGACTCGCTCAGGCGCACGCCGAAGCGGTAGTTGATACCGAGGGTAATAATGTCGCTGCCGATCATTCGCATGAACTTTTCCAGGTCGCCATGCAGCTCATCCGAGCCCCCTCGCGGGCGGGAACCGACGACGTGGTCGGCTTCGCCGCGCAGGATCGGCACCACCAACCGTGGAATATCATCCGGGAAATGGGAATAATCGGCGTCTATGAAGACTATGATGTCACCGCTTACCTCTTCGATTGCTTGCCGGATGGCCGCGCCTTTCCCCTTGCCGGAGTCAAGAATGACCCGGGCGCCAAGTTCCGCTGCGATGGTCCCGGTGCGGTCAGTGGAGTGGCCGTCAATCACTATCAGTTCGTCGGCATACGGGCGGCAATAGTTTATGATGTCGGTGATGCCCTCTTCCTCGTTGCGGGAGGGAATGACCACTGAAACCTTTTCCCGGCGGTTCCTATATTCTTCACGCGCCAGGTCATCCTCTGTCTGTGAGATCCAGGGATTTGTGCCTTCCGTAATATTATTATCTTCCGTATTTGATGACATATTGTTTATTTCCTTATCCTATCCTTTCCCCAGAGGAGAGGGGATTTCTGAATTTGAACATAATCAACTTATACGCTTATCAACCGGAGGAGCGCTCTTCAACTTAATTCGGCGCGAGGCCGGCAGCCAGTAGCGCGGTCCGGTCGGGATAGGCAGACCCAATACCCCTAAGATAGTCTGGATCAGCCAGATAAATTCCCCCGGATGCAGTGATCGTAGCATAAGTCCAATAATCTTTTTAGGCCGCAGATAAAACCGGCGGTAAGCCAGGCGGTAGTAAGTTGTTACCTCTTCAATATTCATTCCCGGCAGCCAGTAGCTGATCCCCGAGCCATAGAAACCGGTTGGGGCGGGATCGTCAAGCTGAAATAAAAATTTCCCGTGTCTTTCAATCTCGGTCCAGACCTCTGACCCCGGCAAAGGTAAAAGGTAATTAAAAGTAGCCGCGTCCGGGTCCATCTTGATAGCGAAATTAATGGTCTGGAGCATCGTTTCGGCTGAATCATAGGGAAGTCCCAGGATAAAATTGCCATAAACAACTATCCCCCGCTTCCGCGCCCAACCTGTCGTCTGGAGGACTCTCTCTAGAATCAATTTTTTCTTTATCCGGAGTTGGATCTCGGGGGAGCCGCTCTCCACCCCCAGTGAGATCTTGAAGACCCCTGCTGCTTTCATTAAATCTAACAACTCCTCGTCGCAGAGATCGGCCCGGATTCCGTTCTGGAGGTTGATGGCCAGGCCGAAAGGAACCATTCCCCGGAAAAATTCCTTGGCCCAATCCAGGTTCAAGGTCAGGTTGTCGTCTAAAATATCGAGCTGGCGAATTTTGAAACCATCAACCAGCATACGTACTTCTTTAAGTGCCCGCTCAACGGTATAAAAACGGTAACGACTGCCAAAAACACTCTTGTTGCAATATGTGCATTGGTAGGGGCATCCCCGGCTGCAGATGAGCGCGCCGATAGGGCGCCGGCGCGCCCGGGACTTGTAATATGAAAACGGAGGTAGAAGATCCCAGGCAGGGGTGGGCAATGAATTCAGGTCCTCGATCAGGGGCCGGGGCTGCTCGCGGACGTTACCAGCATCCCGGCTTTGCCAGAGGCATCCCAGCACGTTTCGGAAAGGTTCCCGACTGCCAGCATTGACGTTGGCCAGAATCTCTATTAGGGTTTCTTCCCCCTCTCCCATCACGACCGCATCGGCCTCCGTTGAGTTAAGACAATATTCTGCCAAAGCTGAAGGTAGGGGGCCGCCCAGGATTACTAAACCGCCAAACCCGGCTGTCCTAAGAATGGCAACCAACTCTATGCCGGCCGGGTGGGTAACGATGTTGGTGGAGATACCCACCAGGGCGGGGTTGACCGACATGATATGATCACAGAGGTCGACCGCCTTGATCTTCAAGGCGTTAGCATCTATCAGATCAGTACTGTAGCCGCTCACGCGGGCAACCGCTGCCAAGTAAGTCAATCCGAGGGGGGGTTCGATTGTGCCTTCGTTTATGCCCTTGGCCGCTTCGGGATAAGGATTTATCAGGATCAGGTCCATATTTATTTAAAATTGTGTGTTGTTTAATACTGGCACAGACCATTGAGATTGAAAAGAATTAGCTGTTTCTCGATTTTGATTGTGGATATACTAAGGGATAAGATCCGAAAGTTCAAGCGGAAAGGCATAGAGTAATGTCGGTATAGTTATTTCATGCCTGTCAATGAGATTAAGGGATGGGTTTTGATGAAATCAAAAAATAACCCTGCTATATTAGTGAGATGAAGCATAGATTTCTTGTTTGCTTTCGGGATAAAAATACAGGATAATGCGTGACGATCGGAAAGACTTCAGCGTCAATAAAAATGATATGTGGGACTTATTCATAATATCCCATAGTAATCCGAATTAATTACGTTAAACTTTAATGTCTGGCTGAATCTCCCGGAAATTCTTCACCACAAAATGACTGATAATCGCATCAATGAGTTCTGTCAGACTGATCGGATCAAGAAAGCCGACCGGCGTGTCCGCATTCAACGTTGGGTGATAGCGGGGCTGATTCTTTTATTCATTTTTTCGTCCCTGCTGGCGGATCTCTGGCCTGCCCGGAATATTTATTTTTTGATCTTTCATAAAGTCGATGGCTTGCTCACCATGGAGCTTCCAGTTACCGCTGCCATGAGGTATGCCGCCGGGCACACTGAAAACTCCTGTGATTCTCTTCCTTACGTATTGTTACTGAAGTTATTGTACGCGTTTATCCCCGGCCGTTTAATTATTCTACGGCTTGCCTCAATTTTATCAGGGGTAGTCGCGCTGGTGTGTTTTTACCGGATGAGCAAGGCGCTATTCGGCCGAATAATCGCGAGTATCTATATTTTCCTTCTGGTGACTTCTCCGGTCTTTATAGAAGGAATGCGATCGTTCGGATTTATCCCTTTTACCGTCGCCTTGGTGGCTGTCTCCATTTACCTTCTCTTCTCTACTATTGACAGGAAGAGAGTGATGTCGCGGGTTTTTTTATTGTCCGGCTGCAGTTTCCTTCTTCTTTCCGGGTATGCGGTGGGACGAGTAGCGATAATCTTTCCCCTGATGATGTATGTCATTTTCTGTAAGCGGAATTGGCGCAAACTAATCATTTATTTAGTTGTGCTGGTAGTGATGATTATGGTTCTTGATCTGGCATTCGGTGATATTGGTTTTGATGCCAAAGATTGGTTTACAGTGGGAACCGAATGGATGATGAATAGCAGTCACCGGTCGTTACCGAGCAGAAACTTCGGTTGGCTTGTGAATAATATCGGGGCTCTCTCAGACTATCTGATTTTTCAACGGGATCGTACTCATTTTCGGGAACCGGTCTTCGATGATGAGGTGGCGCAAGCCCGGATCTTCAATGTGGTGTATACTCCATTTTTTCTCATCGGCTTTATCATTTCCCTGGTTAAGAGAAAACGGAATCATGTTTATGTACTGTTGTGGGCAGGTTTCTTTGTTGTGTCAATGCTTCCCACCAGCGAACTGGCAGTTCGCCGTTTTATCTTTGCCCTGCCGCCTCTCTATCTATTGATAGCGATCGGACTTCAAGGGGCATATCAGCTCTTGAGCCGTCTGGTCCGGACGCCAGCGCGGCGAAAAATATTTTTGGTCGGCTCCATTTTTCTCCTGATAGCTACGGGTGGATATGATCTCCATGAATTCTTCTTTAAAGTGTCCCGGCCGGTATGTAATTACAATTCCCGCCAGCTAGAGAAGGTTGCGGAATATATAGAACAACAGGGCACGGGGGTTTCAACGATTGTTATTGATGGTCACCCTGACTACCTTCCCTTGACCTGGGGAAATCCATTTTTCGATCCACGGGTGGTCAGTGCCGATACCGCCCGAAAGATTGTATATGAGTTCCGGGAAGATATCACTATCAGCGAACAGATTGAGCGGGCTAGTAATGAAGGGACGGGGGCATTATATCTATACCCATTCTTCCCCGGTATCCCATCCCAGATGAAACTGTCGGCGGAACTGAAAATATTGGTCGACGATCCCCCTCCGGGAGTAACCGTATCCAAAGTTCCCGGCGTTGATATGTGGGGCATCACCGTTGAGGACCAGGGATATCAGATTCCTCCCGCGGCTAACCGGTCGTATCGCTATGCGCTGCCTGAAAAAGAACAGCGTATTGCCGTCTCCTCAGAATATTCCTGGGACAATTCCCACCGGCATCTCATGGACGGGAGGCCGGAAACATACTGGAAGGTTGCTCCGCCGGAAGTCGGGGATCCCGCCTGGGTTCTCTTTGATCTTGGTCGAGGGAAAAAGCGTGCGGTCCGGTCCCTCGCGGCACGTCCCCGGGAGGACCGTCCGAAAGAGTTTTTCCATCACGGATCGCTATGGGGGAGCAACGACGGCTATAACTGGAAAAATGTCAGTCCGATTGTTCGAGAAGATCCTCCCCGAACCGGGGATTGGATACGCTGGCAATTCGAAAATAAAACGGCGTTTAGATTTTATAAACTCGAAATAGAAGATGGTTACACCGGCTGGAGGAAAAACTTTATCTCCCTGGCGGAGCTGAAGTTGGGGGATTAAGTGGAAGATCCGGTTCTCCTTCGGAATACTGGACCTTCATCGGGAATTAGAGTGTTTATTCGGTCTAATTTTCTGGGGCTATTTCATCCTTATCCTGGAGATGATTCCTCTGGCGGAATTCGTCTTCAATGGCTTCGGGGGTGATGTCATAAACGAGATAGGTATAAGCAACGTGATCGACCGGCTCATAGTTCTCCCGGAGCCATTGCCATTCCCGGGGGCGGAAGATCCCCACTAGGTCATTAGCCCGGAGAACGATCCTCCCGGGAAACGCCCGGTTCACAACAAATCGGGCTTCAGGATGATCTGACAGATATTTCTTGAGGTAATTTCGGTTCTGGCCCCATTCCAGATTAGAGTCCGCCAAAATTTTATAGGCCATCTTTCTATCCCATACCAGTTCATTGAAATATGAGAGATAGTGAGGGAAATAAGAGAGCACGGAGATGACGAGGTATGCCGATAGTGCCGCGATGCCGATCCTGGACCGTAACCTAAAGAATTTCCAGTTTTTAACCAGGTTTCCACTGATTACCAATAAGAAAGGGAATGCCGGAATAAGAAACCGGATGCCGGATTGGATGAAGAGGAAGAAATTAAGGTATACCAGGAAAAAAAGAACCGGAACCCAGAGAAATATTTCGTTTTTAGAGAAAGCGTATTCCCGGCGATTTTTTAGATAGACGATGAGAGAAAGGAATATAAAGAGTTGAAGCGCGAATGGCACCTTATATAGATATGCCCAGAAGAAATAGTCGGTGAAATACCCGGGATTACGGTGTTCTCCAAAGAGATAGTTATTAGCATGTTCACCGGTTTCCTCTTCCCATTTTCGGTCATCGGGGCCTTCAAGGTAAAGGGTAGGCAAAGGAAGTGGTATTTTTCCCAGAAATCCGGCCTGGGACTGAATATTTTGCCAGGAGAGGCTTCTGAAACGATATTCTCTTAATGGCGTGAAAGTACCGTGAAATAGGAAACCGATGTTTATAATTATAAGACTGATGAATCCAAAGAAGAAGACGTACTTCACAAAGATCCGAACTTGTTTCCCAAGGAGACGCCATTCTCTCCGTGAGATCTCCTCGAATAGTACATTGCCGAACTTGAGTAGCAGAATGACGAGAAAGATGGGAAAGAGAGCCACCGCAGTATATTTCACCACCTGGCTGATTCCACAAAGAACCGCGGTCAATGTAGCGTATTTCCAACTCCGGGAAGCGGAGAATTTCCAGAAATAATATAGAGACATTGTCATCAGGCAGGTCGCGAATATGTCGTTGGTTATCAGGCGGGAGTGGGCGATAATATTGGGAGAGAACGCGAAGAGAAAGAGACTGAAATAGCCGGCGGGATATCCATATAGATCTTTTGACCACTTGAATACATAGAAAGCCAGAAGAAGAGAGAAGAGGATGGTTACATATCTTCCCGTATTTAAATTTACCAGGAAATCGTGTAAGGCACCGGGCGGGAGTTGCCGCCCGATCAGACGGGGAAGGGCGTTCATACTGTTAAACGGCATCAACGTCCCATTCCCCACAATTCTACTATCGGCATTGAGCATCAGGATATTCCAGCCATAGCCGTAATGATCCTCCTCGTCGGCGGTAAACGTCTTATGCCTGATACTGACGACTTCCAGGAGAAATATGCAGGCCAGGAGAATAAGTAGTAATATCCAGTGAATCCGCTTCATCTTTTTATAATGGCAATTAATAGATCACAGAGGTAATATATTTAAACAATAAATATAGGTAATACTGTAGTGCTTGATAAAAAATCCACCACCGACCTTGTGTCGGTGGAGACATGATTGAATACTAAATATATCTTTTCTCCCCCACCCATCACTCTCCGTCCTCCCTCGCCTACGGCGCGGGAGGACGGGCGGGGTGGGTGCATCAAAATTAGTTACCAATCATATCTCCACCGACACAAGGTCGGTGGTGGATGAAAAAATATTTCAAGGAGCTGAAGTATTAACAAATACAAAACTATAACATATCAGGTGGGTTAAAAAGATGAAAGTACCATATTCTTATCTCAAAGAACAGTTCCAGGACCCGGAGCCGATATTACAGGCATTCCGGGATCAACTCACCCGGTGTGAATTTACCTTTGGCCCGGAACTGGAAGAGTTTGAAGCTAACATGGCTCGATATACCGGAGCGAAGTACGTCCTCGGAACTTCTTCGGGGACCATAGCCCTCTCAATGCTCTTGAAGGCGGTAGGGGTAGGGGAGGGGGATGAGGTAATCACCGTCTCCCAGACCTTTGTCGCTACCATTGGCTCGATAGTAGCTATCGGAGCCCGGCCATATTTCCTGGATGTCCTCGATGATTTTACCATGGATCCCGGGCTGATTGAGCAAGCAATCACGGAGAAGACAAAAGCGATCATGCCTGTCCATTACTCGGGAAGCCCGGCCCACATGAAAGAGATTCTGGCAATCGCGGAGAAGCACAGCCTCCCGGTAATTGAAGATTCCTGCTGCGCGATCAGCGCGAAGATTAACGGAAAGCATGCCGGTACTTTTGGGGACGGCGGCGCTTTCTCCGTTCACCCCCTAAAGAATCTTAATGTCTGGGGTGACGGGGGATTTATTGTTACCGACTCGGAAGATATTTATCAGAAGATCCGGCTTCTCCGGGATCACGGCTTGAAAAATCGGGATGAGGTGGAGATCTTCGGTTATAACGGCCGCCTCGATACCATCCAGGCGATTGTGGGCAATTACCTTTATCCGGAGATAGACGAGATTACCGACAAGCGGATTGCCCACGCGGAAAAATATGACAGAGCTTTTCTGGCTCCTGAACTATCCCGATACATAAAGGTTCCGCCCCGCCATCCGGCAGCGCGCCATGTCTATCACATGTACATGGTTCTTGCCGAGGACCGGGATGAACTGTTGAGCTATTTAATCGATCGGGATATAGAGGCCAAGATTCATTACCCGATTCCCATGCACCTTCAACAAGCGACCCTCGACCAAGAACCACCATTTGGACGCTCGGGCCTTTCCCGGACAGAGGCCCAATGCCGGTCCCTGATCACTCTTCCCGTCCATCAGCACTTAACTAACGAACAGATAGACTACGTAATCTCTATTGTCCAGACATTTTACTCGAGTTGATGCGTAAGGCCCGGAATTTCGTTTTAATAACTCTCCGAAAATTCGCCTGTAATATTTTGTAAGCAACAAAATACTGTATCCAGTAGTTATACCTTATAACATCGGGTTTTAAGAAAAGTGCTTTATAAATCCTGAATGGATTGAAGAAATAGATTACGCAGAAGAACCTGTAGATGGAATAATAGAAAAATTTTCGGTAATTTAATATTATATTCGCTTTTCCGAATTTCATATATTCAGAGATATTATGTTTGCCGTCCCAATTATCCCAGTAGTCGTTTCCAGGTCTGGGTTCAAGAATGGTCACATGCCACATATCAGAATTTCGCATTAAATAATAATATGTTCTTAACGTCTCGACGCATTTTTCCCCCGGCAGGCCGATTATTCCATGATTATGAACTAAAATATTGTTTTTATGCAGTTGATTATAACAGTTAATGACATCACGAAGTCTAAATGGCTTCCGATACTCTCGCAGAATCCTTTCGTTTGCGGACTCAAGGCAGATATTTATTTTAATACATCCGCTTTCGTGCATAAGTTTATATGTGGAGGGCTGCTTTATTGATATACAGTTAATCGTAGTCGCCCATGGGACTTGCGCGTTCTCTTTTATCAGTAAAGAACACATCTCTCTCAATCGTTCTTCGTTTAGCGCTGTATCGTCATCAACTAACCAGATAAAGTTTACATGATGTTCTTTCGCAAGTTTGAATTCCAGCAATACTCTCTCTGCCGATTTATACCTGTATTGATGCCCCCACATTATTGAGGTAGTGCAGAAAGAACAGTTGTATGGACACCCGCGGGAAGTTTCTATATTTAAATATTTAATACCCGCGAAATTATTTATTCTTACATCGTCAAAACCATCCGGATGAATAACCGGTAAGGAATCAAGATCTTGAATAATTTCACGGGGGGAAGTTTGTCTAATGTGCCCATTCTGTAAAAACGCGATACCATTTACTTGCGCGCAATCTTTTTTGTTGTCTAGAGCATTTAATAATTCAAGGAATGTAAGTTCACCTTCACCCATGACGACATAATCAAAGTTATTGTTCAACAGGTCTTCCGGAGCCATCGTCGCGTGATTGCCGCCGCCGATAATTATGGTGGAAGGATAGTGTTCTTTTATTTCTTTGGCGTAATCGATACAGTATGGAATCGCGTTTGTAAACTGGGCGGAGATTCCAATTATGTCATACTCTTTTTTAAATATTTTTTTAATCGCGTGATTATAGGAGTCGGTGGACGCATCATAAAATTCAGCATCATGACTGTCTTTGCAGAGTAGAAACAAATTTCTTACACCCAATGTACTGGCATATTCATAGCAGGTATCTATATTTGGTTGGATAAGTAAAATTTTCATGTTATGGTATCTTTCCTTTAGATTTATCAGAATTCCAAAATTGTTCAATTTTTGGCACTGGTAGACGATTAGGTTGCTATTTCTGTATAATACTATCTTATATACGTCAGCAAATTGTAATTATTAGATAACTTAACTCCAGCTAAATGTAATAGAGATAAATTATTATGAGTCTTGAATTATGATTCTTTTAGAGGAAAAAATTTTCGATCTAATATGTCGAATTTTAAGCTGCGTAGATGCTTACACCTATTCATAGTAAATGTGATCATCCAATCGAGTATTATACTCTTGATTAAGAATAAGCACCACATCTTAGATGTAACATTATTCGTTATATGTAAAGTATAATTATCCTTTGTGGTAAAGGTTAATGTAGTAACTAAAAGGGAACCGTACTACGATTCCTAAAATATTGACATATTCACAGCATAATCAAGCACTTATAAAAATGGCAGCAACCTAATCGTCTACCAGTGCCCAATTTTAGGGTGTCAATGTCCGGTTCGTGGTCACCATCAGCCATTTTTCCGATAGAGAAAATCGAACATTAATTCGTGTTGAAGAATATAAAATGGGTGCGGTGAAGTCAACCGATAATGCAGGTGAGGCATTTGTGGTTATCGGGTATGTGCCGTCAGTCCATAATGGTCCGTTTTGATGCCCGTTATTTGTTTAAATATGTGCAATTTTTCTGTCATAGAAAAATATGAGGTTGGATAAACCTTTCCCATTGAGTCTGATTTTGAAATTTCAATCAAGATGACCATGAAATATCAAAAGTTCCTCGTGTTGTTATGGCTTATTCCTTTAGTTCTTTATTATTCTGACAGAAGCGATGGCCCGGATCATGTAACTTACAGGACAGTAGCAGAAAAAATCCTTAAAGGCGGGCATTTGAATATTCTGGGTGCTTGCGGAAACGGCCATCCCCGAGAAGTTTCTCCCACGTTACACCATCCTATTTTTCAGACTATCGGCGGCGCGGTTTTTTTTATTCCGCCGATGATTATGGCTCCTGTCTCACGTTATCTTTCATCTTTTCTCCCGATCCAGTCTGTCCGGTTTCAATCATTGTCTTATCATCAGAGCCTATGGGAACGTTTCATTGCCTGGTTGCTGGGTTTCTGGACGTGCCTGCTGGTATACAGAACAGCAAGGATTTATTACTCGGTTAGAGCCGCGGGCACCTCGGTTGCTATATGCGCGCTGGGTGGTCCAATTTTGATATTTGTGGCCCGTTGGCCCTGTCAGACCAATCTCCCCACCGCATTTCTATCAGCCCTCCTTCTCTATGTGTACCATTTCGCGGATAGGAGGAAGTTTCTCTCCTGGTTTCTAATGGGAGCTATCTGGGGTTTTGGTGTATTTGTCAGGAATGAATTTATTATCTGGGTGCTGTTACCGGCCTATGGGATTTTTCTTGAAATCCGATCCCGGGAACAATGGAAGAAGATAGCCCTGCACTGCTTGTTATTGTTATTGCCGGCAGGAGGCTATTTAGTCGCTACCGTTCTAATTCAGGTAATCTTGTATGGAAGCTGGGGAAATACGTATGGCGTCTTGATTGATCATAAACTTCTGGCTGAAATGCCGCGTATGCTCTTTGGACCCCGGAATGGATTATTCTCATTCTGGCCGATACTCCTTTTGGCCATAATAGGTTATATGGTCAAATTCCGGAAAAATCCGGGTATTAATCATCTTCTCTTCGGTATCATTTTATCAGCCTTCGCGGTATGTATAGTATTTCCATTCTGGCTGGCTGAAGGGGGTCAACGTCCCATGTTGATGGTTATGCCCTGCTTCATGGTTTTCTTGGCGAGGTTGCTGGATGAAAAGAGGAGGTTTTTCTGGATATGTTTGATCATTGGAATTGGATGTGTTTTTTGGGCGGTGTTGATATTTTTCTTGTATGGCAACGGTTGGATGCAGGCCGATGGATCGGTTGGATTTCTCAAGGCAAATACTTTGCCGGAAATGTTAATCTTCGTATCCGGTCATGCTAAAGAATTTTTACCAAAAGTTATCGGATTTCTCTTTCTGCCCAAGCAAAGGGTTATATGGCTGATCCTTCCAATTATTATCCCAATTTTTCTTATTATCGTAATGCTTCAAAAAATAATTCCGCGGAGAAAAGCGTTCCTCATACTGGCGATGGTTCTCAGTATATTTTGTGTAATTAGCTTGATATTTTTAGCCGGCGCGGGGAAAAGAGGGGAAGACTTTTATCACAGTATCGCACAAGAACAACCGGACGGCTGGTTTATTTATAATTGCAGATATCATTTTGGAGAATATTTTATTAATTCTCTGGATTTTGTGGCATATTATCTGGAATATGATCAGCCTGATACTGCCGCATATTTTGAGGAAAGAGCCGTTAAATTTCTCCAGAAAATAGCTCCTCAGCATATTCAAGAATTCAAGCAAGTGTGTGAAGCTTTCAGAATCAGGCGCTCTTTGGGCTGGAAAAGGGTGTACCCGGCCGGACCCACCGAAGACCTTGTCCTGTGGCTGCAATGGTATTATAACCAAGGGCGTGCGAATGCCCCTTCGATGGATATGGTCCGGTCTTTCTTCTCCGAAACACGTGATGAAAAAAGACATGGAAATACCGCGCCACAAAAAAGCTATAACTTTCGGAGTGACTTCAAAGATATTATTAACGACTATCGGATACCAAGGGAACTATTACAGAGATAAATTTGCTTCCTTCGGGCGCAAATTTAGTTTTAAAAAAGACAACATATTTCTTTTGGCGCGATATAAAAATACATTTCAATCGTTTCAATCATGGCTTGATATCGAAACAAGGTTATTTTTCCTTCGAAATACTATGATTATTCTCCCGATAATTTTAATGAACTAAACAGGGTTCCCGAAGTATTTCGGGAGAGAAAATCCCGAAGCAGTGAGTTAATACCATCAATCTTTTAGGCAAGGAATTATATTCTCCATGAAAAGAGCAGTAAAAATATTGGGAAAAATATTTGCAATCATTCTAATTCTAATAGTCTCATTGGGGTTATTGGAATTATTGGTAAGAGGTTATCTCCGTATTAATCCTTACTCTGGCGCTGAAATTAAAAAAGAAGAATTATTCATTCCCCTTCATCCCTATTTTGGTCATCATGACGAATCTCCCCGCATGCTTGATCTGGTAGAGAAGAAAAATGAATCTGAGTATATTGTGCTGCTTCTGGGTGGGTCCACCGCCCTCACTGTTCCCTGGCCAATGCAAAAATATTTAAATCAGAAAAATCCCTTCCCGGAGATTTCCCGGTTCAGGGTTATTCTCGCTGCTCACCATGGCTATCATACTACCCAGGATAAAAATGCCTTGGTCGATTACCTCAGCAATGGTTCCGAGATTGACATGGTGGTCTGCGTTGAGGGGTTCAACAACTTGGTTCGTCCCCTGGAAAATTACGCGTACAATCTGCCGCTTAACTACCCCGGGTGGTATTGGGTGGCGGGGAATCTGATGGAATACGGTTCGCCTGAAGCTTATTATCTGGCCATATTTTTGGATGGATTAAAAAACAAACAGCCGGTGCGGAGTCTTAAATCTCTACAACTTGGCTTGAACGGGATGGTTCAGTTGCTGGCAAAAAAATTTCATCACCGGGGGTTGGAAGTCATCCAAGAGAAGATCATCTCACTTTCCACACAGGAGAAGATTCTTGTTTGGAAGAAAGCGCTGGATTTTTATAGAAGGGATATTCTCTTTATGAATACCGCGGCCCAATGCCGAGGAATAGATATCATCTTTGTTCTTCATGCCATGCTTGGATATGAGAGGGATACGATTACTGCCTTCGAAACAAAATTTTTAGAGGACAGTCCGATGTATGACCTTCATCTGGTACCATATCCTATCTGGTCTGAAGGGTATGATATGTTACGGGAATCTGGAGGAAAATTAAGGGATAAAGGGGTTGCATACCTTGATTATTCCACGATTTTTAAATCAGTGGAATTAAATCCTTTTATTGATTTAGTTCATATGAATGAGAAGGGCTCGGAGATCTTCGCGGAAAAACTGGCGGATGAGATAATACTCCGGATCCGGGAATCGGGTGCTGAATAATAAAATGAAAGTTCCCTATATAGATCTTCCGGCTCAGTTTAAGGACAACCAGCAGATTCGCCAGGTTATCCATGAGATACTGGATAGAGGGCAGTTTGTCATGGGTCCGGCAGTCGAAGAGTTCGAGCGGAACTTTGCCCGATTCTGTGGGGTCAAACACGCAATAGGCGTTAGCAGCGGTACCGATGCCTTATTTCTGGCTTTAAAAGTATTGGGGATCGGGGGAGGGGATGAGGTAATTACCGTTCCCAACTCGTTTCTGGCTACGGTGGGAGCGATTGTCCAGACCGGGGCTTTTCCCCGTCTTGTAGATGTGGCGGATGATTACAATATTGATATCGAGAAGATAGAACCCGCTATCAACGAGAAGACAAAGGCTATTGTTCCGGTTCATCTGACCGGCAACCCAGCGAGGATGGATGAGATTCTGGCCATAGCGGAGAGACATCATCTCTTCGTGGTCGCTGATGCCGCCCAGGCGGTTGATGCTTCCATAAACGGGAGGAAGGTTGGTTCACTGGGGGATCTATCCGCCTTCAGTCTCCATCCGCTGAAGAATCTCAATACCTGCGGTGATGGCGGAGTAATCACCACCGATTCGGAGGATTACTATCAGAAATTACTCCTCTATAGAAATCATGGCCTGAAGAACCGGAATGAGGCTCAATTCTTTGCTTATAACTGTCGACTGGATTCGATCAAAGCAGCGGTGGCAAATCTCCAGATCCAGAAAATCGGGGAAGCGACGGAAAAACGAAACCATAATGCCTCTATCTATGATGAAGGTTTTTCTGGATTAGAGAAATGGGTTAAAATTCCGCCACGGCGATCCGGTATCCGGCAGTCATTTCATACATATGTGGTTCAGGTAGAGAAGAGAGAAGAATTAATTGCCTTCCTCGAGGGGAAAGGTATTGAGACCAAGATCCATTATCCTATTCCGATTCATTTGATGGAGGCGGCACAAAAGTATGGCTATGAGAATGGTGATTTTCCGGTTGCGGAAGCTCAGGCAAATCGAATTATCTCCTTGCCTATCCACCAGCATCTCTTAGATGAACAGATTTCCTATGTCATCAGGAGTATACGGTCTTTTTATAGTAGATAGTTACTTCGAAATTCACGGAATTTTTCAATGAATGTTTTATTTATACAGAAGCAGGCATTTCCATATTTCGGTGTCATGTCAATAGCGGGTTATCTAAAGAGATATGACCATCTCTGCGATTGCCTGATTGACAATCTTGAACCAGTGCACAAAAAAGTAGAGGAATTACGGCGGGCGGATATTATTGGAATCAGTGTCCTCTCTATTGAGCACCGCTGGTTGATTGACTGTATAAACCAGATAAAACAGGTTGTTCCTGATACTCCCGTAATTATCGGCGGTGTGCACGCGATCCTTTATCCGGAAATATTATCAGAGACAAAGGCGGATATGCTCTGCGCCGGTGAAGGCGAAGTGGTTATGGCAAAGCTATTGGATGCCATTGATTGCAGTTCGAGTATCTGCGATCTATCGCGGATCAAAGGTCTGGTCTTCAGGGAAAATGGCGTAATCAAGCAGAACCAACTGCCAGAGTTGCAGCAGGATATTAATTGGCTGGAAGACAGGGATGTGTATTACAGGAGATATAAAATCTTAAGAACCGAGGGGCAGAAACAATTTCTCTCCGGCAGAGGGTGCCCTCACAGATGCAACTTTTGTTTTAATGCCCAGTTCCAGGATATATTCAGGGGATTAGGCCGCTATGTCCGAAAGAAGTCGGTGGATATATTTATTGAAGAGATCAAAAGAACAAAGGACACCTACGGGGCCAAGGTCATTTTTTTCTCCGATGATACTTTCTCCATCGATCGTGGATGGTTGCTGGAATTTCTGAAGAAATACCGAAAAGAGATCAGCAGACCATTCATGTGCGTCGTGCGGGCCGACCACGTTGATGAAGAAACCATTCGTGAGATGGCATTGGCGGGGTGCCATACTATCAGCATGGGAGTGGAGACCGGCAATGAGGCGATAAGGAATATTACTTTAAATAAAGGCATAAGTGATAAGTCCCTGAGGCGCGCCGCGGGGTATATGATGAAGAATAAAATCCGGCTGCAAACATCGAATATGTTCGGTATCCCCGGCGAGACGGAAGCCGATGCCCTCCAGACGATACGGTTCAACATCGAACTGGGCACTTCATTTGCCTTTGCCGCCATGTTGATGCCACTGCCGGGAACCGGAATCGAAAAAGTTGCTCTTGAGCGTGGATGGCTAGATAAGCCCCTGGATTTCGATATGCTGCCGCAGTCGTTTTTCTCCCGTTCCGTCTTCAAAGTCCCGGAGATTAAAATTCTGGAAAACGTGAAAGATGTTGCCTACTGGTGCGTTGCCTACCCGAAGTTATATAACCTCTTCGAAAAACTCATCCGCGTTCGGTGCCGACCGTTTTTTCAATTGCTGGACAGAATGGGAATATTCTTCAGGTATAAAAGAGAGAGAAAGCTGAGCCTGCTGGACGCGATTCGAATGTTCTGGAGGTATCGCAGCAGCCGGTGACTTGCCGCTTTGAAAGTTCAATTCTTTTAATGAATAAACTGGAATAGGCTACTAGGAGTCCGCGTGGGGGAAAAGGAGATGGCGCAGGGCAAAAATGAGTTTTGCCGGGAGGAGTAAGGCTTTATTCCCAAGGACATACCGATCACCTGATAAGCGTAGTTCGCCTAAAGCCGTCAGGCGCTCTATCCGGATTGAGACGATATCCTGATGGGGATATAAGCGGGGCAGATCATTTTTTTTCAGGGTTCCTGTTTTTGAGCTTTCAATCAGGAGGCGAACCCTGCGGGCGGTCTCACTCATGTTAAAAAAATGGAAGTATACGTAACCGGCCAGAATATAGACCAGAAACAGGTATAACACGGATATGATTATTCCGGAGGTGCTACTAGGACTAATTTCCGCCACCCAGAGGTAACATAATATCGATAGCGGGAGTAACCCGCAGAGTACGCTGAAGAATACTCCTTTTTGCCGCAATTCAGCCTCTCGGAACAGTCCACATACCCGGAGCAGAAACAGATGCGTTATAAAAGGAATCACTAAAGCCAGAATAGTTATCAGAATGAAGTATAGAGATGGTTCTGTTTGCATGGTCAGCCCTTTCCAAAAGGCAGGTTTAGTATCCGCCGGTAAAGCGCGAACATATGAGCGATAATATAACCTTGCCACGAGATAACTATGGTTTCATTTTTCAAAGAGATCAGATCATCACCGGTTGTATCTCTTTTTACAAAGATCAATCCGTCATTAACCAGGTCTTCGAGTCGTTCCGAGACCAGAATGTCTTCAGAGAAAATCCGATGAATGGCATCTGCCGTCATCCCCTCCGCCCGGGAAGCATTTACCGCTAAAATGATTTTTAGTGACGGGCATCCCGCCTGAATGGGGGGATAAGACATAATATATGCAGCGGAAAGCAATAGATTCAGCAACAGAATTAGGAAGGTGTTCAGGGGAGTGGCAGTCCACCCCGTCCCATCTTCGGAGTGTGCTCCCGTGAGAGTGGAGAAAATAATCCACCCGCAGATCGGCAGGACTATAAACACGATCGTTAACCAGAGCATCTGTTTACTCGGTTTGACGATCCGCCAGATAAGAATGTGGATTACAAAAGCGGTCAGGAAGAGACCGATTCCAAAAAAAATAACAGAAAGACTAATCAATGGAGTTCTCCTGTTCCGTCAACCATCGCCCGCTTTTTTTGGGGGCTTTATAGACTATGCGTTTTTTGTCACTCATTAGTTAGTGGTCGGCACTCAAGATAATTTTAATGAGACAAGGGGATCACCATCAAAACTTCGCTGATTGAACCAATGTCTTTTTGGTCGCTACAGGATTTGACAGAGATACTAGATTCTTATAGCATGATGATCTGGAACAAATGGTTTGCCTTGTCTGTAATCTGACAGCTAACTTTATTATGCACAACGGTTAGAGCGAGGCAAATGAAAAAACCACAGACCGCACAATGAAGCGAACTGACCTAATCATAATTGCCGGGTTGATTCTGGCAGTGCTTGTTTTTCTCCTTCCCATGCTGAACGGATGGCTGGGGATTATTTATGATGATACATATGAAACCTTTCCACGTGTTTTTAGCAATGCAAGGTCGCTGCAGCAGGGAGCTCTCCCCCTATGGAATCCATACTTCTTTGCCGGCGGCCGGATCAATTATGTCCCCAACACCAGGATATGGTACTGGCCGCTTTATCCGTTTTACTTTCTTGCCTCTCTCAATAGTCCCGATTCCGCTTTTGCCGGCTTGGTCAAATTCCCGTTGCTTGCTCACTGGCTGATATGCGTCTTGACTGCCTATGGCCTGGGGAGAATGGCTATCAAGCTGGGCCGGACCGCGGCAATCGTTCTCTCAGTAGTTTACGGGTTTGGAGTCATGATGTCCGGTAATATCAGTGCTATCGAGGGGATATACTCCGCTACCTGGATCCCCCTGGCAATCTGGGGGATTGTGTCATTCGCCGGGAGACGACAACGGATAATGGGGATACTGGGAGCACTGGCTATTGCCTTCATCGGACCGTGCGGGACTGATGTGCGCGCAGTCTTCAGCTTGGTAACTGTGTCATTGACAATCGGATTGGTCGCCGCTTTCTCTCTCCTGTACCGGTCTCCGGCCAAAGCAAGGAGACTTCTTGTCGCCGGGGTGGTTATATTTATCCTTGGTCTTCTCCTCTCCGGACCTTATTGGGTGGCTATGAAAGAGACCGTTGCCATTTATCGGGATTCAACCATGGTCAACTTTTCCCGGGCCGCTTCCGCCGAGTCAAGTACTCCCTGGAGTTTTCTGATCACTCTGCTGGTCCCTGATTTTTTTGGGACTGTGACTGCCGGATCTTACGTTAATTTTGGTTTGCCGGAGATACGTTCATTCTGGCATGTGGAGGGTAATCTCACGGGAGGGTACTGGCTGCTTCTGCTCTGCTTCCTCGGATCAGTGGCTTTCTGGCGGAACCATCATAAAAGTGGTTCGGATAAAACGGATAGGACCAGAATGGTTTGGTGGTGGGTGAGTCTCTCACTTTTCGTCTTTTCGTTACTGTTGATCACCGGTAGATATTCTCCTTTTTACCGGTGGTTGGTACGGATAATACCCGTTTTCGGGCTGCCCTACGCGGTCAGATGGAGAATCATGGAGCATCTGGGGATTGCTCTGCTGGCGGGTATCTCAAGCCAGGCGCTCATAGATAACCGGAGGTCGCTCTCCCGCTGTCTCCCCGCCGCCCTGGTGGTTTTAACTTTAGCGGGAGTTGCCTGGCAGTTTCAACGAACGGGGAGTCATGGGCTGCCGGTATTGCAGCACGTCTGGGAAAATCATCGGACCTGGCTGATTTTCAGTACCGGGATATACCTGGCGTGGGTACTGGGAGGTACCACGGTATTAATATTTTTTGCCGGTAGGAGTTGGCGCGGGAAGTTCGTCATAGCCGCGGTAGTTCTTGAATCCGTATTAATAGGGTTTTTAATGACGTATTTTCTTGCTTTCAGATCCTCCGATATAGGAGATACCCGATATCGGTCCCCCCGTGATACTATGCTCTACCGGCAGAGTGACCATCCTTTTCTCTCAAATCTTCCTCCGCCCCGAACCGGGCAGGAAAGGACTACTTTCTACAACAGTATGGTTGATCACATGGCGGTCCTTCATGGGGGGCACTATTTAACGGGATACTGTTCCAAACCCCTCGCCCCCCGGCTACGGGGCGCCCTGGCCAAAGTCATCGGGGGATACCCGTATGAACTTATCATTGAAAAACCGGCTGCTCGTTTTTTTCCGAATATGAGTGTGCGGTATATTGTACTGCAAAGTCCTGACATGATATCGCCGGAACTGGCAGAGATACAAACTTTACCCGGACCTTCAGGTGAGGCCGAACTCTACTCCTATCGTCTGAAAGAGACGATGCCGCGGGCTTTTACTCAGGATCGGATTGTTGTATGTTCTCCGGAAGATTCACTGAATGAGTTGTTAAACGGTAATTTGCGGAAGGCGGTGTTCATAGAAGATAGTAATCAGTTATCAGTAAGCAGTGATCGGTCCTTGGCGGGAGAGCAAACTGATAACGGTCCACTGATTGCGGATTACCAGTCTTATGATCCGGGCAGTGAACAAGAAATAATCCAGCATTTTAATGAACTCCAGCAGCTCAACAGAATAAGCGCGGTTCGATTCCCCACCCCGAGCCGGATGGAAATAGATATTGAAGTAAAAGTATCGGCTCTCCTGGTTACTACCGATATTTTTTACCCCGGCTGGGAAGTTTTGATAGATGGGAAGAACGCCGTACCATTGCCGGTCAATTATCTTCAACGGGGAGTCTGGCTTCCTGAAGGCCCGCATCTTGTGGAATGGATCTTCAGACCCACGCTCCTTCACTGGGGATGGGTGGCTCTTGGACTGGGCATCCTCGGCGTTGTCGGCATGGTGATCTATCCCCGGAAAAAACGGCACTCACCTCCGCCGGATAAATTCCCTGAGTTGCTCTGAATAGTTCACTTCTTCGGAATTTTCTTAATCTTATTTTTTCGCAGAAAAAATAAAGCGATAAATAGATAAAGAATCCACTGAATCCAGACCAGGGGCCAATATATATCCCACGGGATGATGAAGTTCACCCGATGATCTCCTTCCGGTACCAGAACCCCGCACAGGGCTCCATTTATTCTGACCAGAGGCACTTCTTCGTCATCGAGAAAAGCCCGCGCGCCCAGGTCGTAATTCAAGGGTGTCACCAGCAAGGCCGGCGCGGGAGCGGTCACCCGGGCAGTTAATCCCCGGGAGTTAACCGTTGAGGGACAGGTGAGCCGTGCGATCTGTATCTCCGGCTGAAACCTTCCGTCGATCAAGGTATCGATCACGGTCAGGTTACCACTACCGGAAGCTATCGAGCAGATGGCGTCCAGTTCCCGGTTTCTTCCCCCGGTCACGGTAACGGTATTTGTGGTAAGGTAGGGTTCGGATGGAATAGCCTCCGGACAGGTGTGATAGAGATTATTGCGGTATGTATACTGGAATACCCTGGCCCCCGCATAATTTTTCTCAGAGGAAAACTGGCTTTCCAGGTTAGGACCCGCTTGTTCCTTAAATTCGCTGATGTATTGCCGGTCGTACAGCGACAGATCGGCGATCTGGGTGAAGAGTATCACCGAGATTAGACCAGTGAAAACGATCCCCGCGTTTCTTTCTCGACCTTTAACCACGGCGGCAAAACCAAGCGCCGCCAGCGCGGAAAGACAGTAGTTGACCATCACGAAGAAGTGAAGCCATTCACGAAAGGTGTTGATGGCTGGGAACCCGAGCATAAAGAGAATTCTAGGTATTGGAATAGGACAATTGATGCCAAGTGTGAGGGCGGTGAAAAAGATAAGCAGGATGATAATTGGGAGCGCCCGGCGCGGGGTGAAGATAATGCCGATCAATGCCAGGATCAATCCCATCCTACCGATAAAGAAAGAACACCGGTCCGCCATCTCACCGTATCCGGCAATCTCCGCGGTCTGGACCGTCGGCCGGAGATACTGTAGGAAGTAGGTTCCGATCGCGGAAGTCTGCGCAGTCAGGTTCATCTTGAGGAAGTCGGGGTATGTACGGGTAATCACCGTACGGTGATCACAAGCAAGATTAGGGAACTGTTGGATAAAATATACCGCTGGGAGCAGGGAGAGAATAAACAGCAGCAGCAGAATCAACACCCCCCGCTTTCGCTCCAGAAAAATATTTTTCACCGTCGCCGGTGAAAAAATCGCGATTACCAGGACGAACAGGCCCATAGAAATGACTTGAATCTGCGGTTCATAGGTGGTTACCCCCAATCCAAAAAGGATAACCAGGGGAAAGATATACCGACTTTCATCTTTTAACTTCAGCACCGCCAGCACGAACCAGGGTATCAGATAGGTGTTTCCCAGGACGTGTTCCTGATGAAATGTTATTCCGGTTCCGCCCATTATGATCATTATTGTGCCGAAGTATGATGCCAGTCGGCAGTAGGTAAGATAATTCAGCACCAGCCACCAGCCGTACCCCATAAGCAGTACCCCCGCAATATAGCTTAGCTTATAAATAACAACCGACGTGAACGGCAGGTACGATAACAGATAGTAACCTAAGATTTTATGGGGTATAGTGGGGATGCAAAGAATGTGGTAAATACCTGTTCTCACACCTCCACTTGCCGGAAGCCACTGGGGAAAAAGATTGCCCTCCCGTACCGCCCTAAGTATGTGCTCAAATGTCGGGTAAAAATACGTATGGCTGTCGCCGGCCGGCAGTTCGCTCAATAATATAAATGGGAAGATGGCAAGGAGGTAAGGGGCCCAGGTGAGCGGATAGGGGATTTCCCAGCCTTTTCTCCGCCAGATCAGGACAAGGATCACCGATACCCCGGCGATCAGGAGGGGGGGGAACAGATGCGGCTGGAGTCCGAAAACATTCATCTAATTAAGATCATCAATCATCATTATACTCTGAGCAAGGATGGTGCATCGGTATCGGGGCCAGCAACTAGATATTTTATCGGAATATTTCCCCGGTTTGCCGGAAAAGAGTCTGGAATAGGATGTTTAAGTATAATATAGTTTCGACAGCACCTGCAACGAAAACTTCGGGCTAGTATCGGGGCGGCTTCTCCGGAAACCTCCAATGCATTGGGGAAATTATTTGCCACCTGGAGAAGTTTGCCACCGGTAAAGAACCAAGCAAGCCGCATTACCGGGTCTCTTCTGTAATCAGGGTGAAGGATACTAACAAAACACTTTGACAGCGGAGTATTACCTCGGTTTATTCATGGGGCCTGAAAACCAAGGCTTTTTCGGTCATTACATTGTAAAGGCTTAACTTACCGGACAAAAAAACGATAATCCAGGTCCTACAGCGGTGCCCCTCATAAAAAATGGGCGCCGAAGACGATATGGAACAGGCTTCGCCCCAGGGAAATAGGAGCAGTAAAATCCGCTGGCGGGTAAGATCAAAAATATTGTGGCGTATCCGTTCCGGCTGCCGAAACACGATGAAAGTGTCGGCGACAAGGTGCGTAATGCCGAGTTTTTGATCGATGGCTTTCAGGAGAATCGAGCCTCCGTCGGAGCTGAGATGGTCCCGGGAAAAGCCGACCGAAACGGGCTTGAAAAGAGTTCTGGAAATAAAACAGACTGCTGGGGTATAGTGACCATGCGAAAACTCCTGGGTTATTAGCGTAACTAACTGCATTCTAACAGAATGCTTGGAGCTTTCCCATTTTTTATACCCCAATTTTCACGTTCTCATGAAAAATCCGGGTTAAGCTTGTCGGAGCGACGCGTTTCTGAATTAATGGCTCAAAATCAAAATGAATTACACTACAAAAGGCATTGATACTGGGGCCTCGATTTCTGGTTTACAGTAATTCAAACTTAATCCTGCGCGATT